>Ga0180217_1000174_pt1 | contig 131705 bp, 65 predicted proteins | sample eDN3rd37CBELigOP_FD_128521 | JGI IMG/M metagenome (GOLD analysis project Ga0180217, IMG submission 128521) | Enriched Organic Plus compost microbial communities from Emeryville, California, USA - eDNA 3rd pass 37_C BE-Lig OP (version 2) (version 2) ... | reverse complement strand
GGGTTTGAAAACGCGAATTTCAACCCCTCTCGGCCTGAGGAGAACGCGTGCGGTTTCTTCGGGTGGATGGGTTCTCTTCTGGTCGGTGTGGGCTGTGGCAGAAGCGACATATACATCTCTACTAATGGATGATCCAGAAACTGGTGGACGAAGTTACTACTCTGTGAGCCTGAAATCCCATTTTCAAAGATGCAATTTCGAGGCATCCACAACAGATGGCGGATACTCATCTTGCTCAGCGTAATATTCACCCTAGGTACGTTTTACTTCCAGTGTCTCTCTCTGTGACTCATTCGCTATCCCCTGGAAATCTCTCATTTTCCTTCTCTCTCGTGGCCTCACTTCTAGCCTCCGCCACTGAGTCGCTTTCGGCGTCGGTAACAGGCGATGCCGCAGGTGTCAGGCCGAGCAATGATGCCGTCGGTGCCGCGAAGCCATTAGCTCGCAAGCACGCCCTGTTGTTTTCGTTCATCCCCTTTCTGTCGATGATTGTCCCATTCATTCTTGCCGTGTGGATTGGATATATAGTGTTCAAATACCGCCTGAGCACAGTGGAGCGTATCTGGACCGAGCACCCTGGCCTTGAGGTTTTTAATCTCATTCGAAAGTACGTACTGATCGAGCATGAACTCGTTGGTGTCCGTGCTGTGAGTGCCTCGTCGGAGGGACTTACTCTCCGCGGATGCGCATGTTCACTGGCAGTGCGCGGTTATGAAGGCGTTTCAGGAGCTGCGAGCCAAGCCTGTGTGTCCCAACTGGTTGCACGTTGTACGCCGCTATTTCATCCGTGTGTCTGACTATCATTTCTAATGCCTGCATGCAATGCGCCCTCCCCCGTCACGCGTTACAGAGATCTTCATTTGGACCTGCCGACACTCGACTCCGCAGTACGCGCAAAGTATTTTGAGACTATTGGAGAGCTTATTCTGTGCTTGCATCATGACGTGGAAGATCCCGCGTTGCTCGCTGATCGTGTCGCGTACCGGAGAACTACATCCATGCTTTTTGATCAGAAGCACGGACAGTACCTCCCGCCCAACATTGACTTGCAGTCGATCCCTGCCCTTGAGGATGCCGTACCGGCGAAGCAGGTGACGAAGATCGACTTGGATCTGGTGCATGCATCCGGTAGTATCAACTCATCCCAGAACCCGCAGGCCGTTGTAGTCTCGAGCTCGAACCCCTTGGAAGAGCCCTTCCTCCCGAGCTTTGACTCGAATCTCTCTACAGCTCCTTCCTTTGCAACGGAGCTGTCACAGCTGACCCCCGAAGACACGCTAACAAAAATTGTGGAAGGATATGAAGCGTGCCGTCTTACAGCTGCGCTAAGTACCAGCCATCGAAAACTGTATGCAGGAGCGATTGTCGAGGCATTCCGCTCCGTCATCCAATTCCCCACCACATGGGCACAGGCCTGTGACAGGAGTAGTGAACCTGAGCTGGATGATTACCAGATCCTGCCACATCCCTTGTACAATGAGAATTGCTATGGTCGTGAAATCCTGCCGAACGGTGAATACCCAGATGACGTCCTAATGCCCATTCCCCCAAGCGCTGCCAGACTCCTACAGAGTGTGGCAGGCACGAATCGGTCTGGCGACCCCTTTGCCTCCATGCTCTCGGAACCAACGTTCCAGCGAACTCATTCCTCACTCTTCTGTTGTGGTGCATGCAGGGCCAGTAACTGCCCTACAATCCTTCCTGGCGTACATCGCTTCATCTTCGCACCTTGGGTTGTCAAGGATCACAAGCCTGAAATCTTGCGTGCGGCACTGAACTTCAAGTACCGATGGGTGGCGAGAGGTGCGCTTCCAATCACGAAAATAGCACAGCAGATCTCACCGGACCCAGCCCAGATGCGTGCCTCAGAGAGCACAAAGAGGTAGACTAGGCTCACAACCGCACACAACGGGTTTAACCCTTTCATCATGTGTAGGACAAAGGAACTCATTGTGCATGCCTTCACTGTTCAACTAGACTTGCGTAACTGAGCAAGAAGCCCGGCATAGTGCATCCTACTGATGAAGTGTGAGTTCTGTCTCAAAGCTTGGCTACGTGATAACTCTTTCCCGCGGCATTATTACAAGGGGCGCTTCTCGCTCCCATGGTCCCAAATCACCTTTGGCATCCAACTCACTTAACCCTACATATTCCCAGTTAGTCTGTATCACTTCTCGATCTCGATTTCCCGCCCTGAAACACTGAGCTCTCCCTGTACATCTGCCTTGCTCGTTATCAGCAAGGTGTGCTTTTCCGCTATAGGGGTGTTCGTCCTGTCCTAAGCAGTTCTTACTATGCACTTCACTCCTTCGGTCGAGAAGGGATCCACCTGGCCCACGTCTATTGCTGCTTACCAAAATATGAATGTGATGTTCCTGGATCGATCTATCGTTCGCTCGTTTCGTCATTTCTGCGGTTTTGGATAGATGGACGGAATCACTTGTATGTTTTCCCCACAGCATTCACGCAGGGCCTCGTTTCCCCGTTTATCTATTTCTGTTTCTGTGTTTTGTCTCCACTCTTATTACTCACTTACCCTCCACGTTACAGCATGCAACTTCGGCAGCCATAAATGTCTCCATTTTTGAGAGCCAGGGATATGTCATATCGACGAGTCCTGCAACCCGAGAGCACTGTACCAGGTGCATATGATCATGTAGACCCACTGCGTGTTGTTTCAGCGCAGCCATGCGTATGTGTGCAGTGCCCCTCGGAATGACCCCTCACCCAAGCCTGACCGCAACCCGGGGTGAGGAAATGGAGGGAATTTTAACTGCGACACCCATTGGAAGATCATATTGAAATTGGCGGTTTGAGTCAGTGCTTGTCCTTGAGATCCAAAGCCAAGCGAGATTAGACCGCAATAGACACCATATCACGCAGTCAAAGCGCCGATCCCTGCATTCACCACACAGTATGGACGATATTGCGAGATTCGAACGGATCGTTCACGACGCACTCAAGGGTGCCGGGGATGCACAGAAGCGGGCACAGGATGAGGTGCTCGCCTTGCGTAATACCCCTGAGGTGTACAACTTCGCACTGAATGTCCTCACCCAGAGCAACCAGGACCTCGCACAGTTCGAGGCACTTCGCATCATCAAGCACTCAGTGCTCTCTGACTGGGGCGAGCTGATATCGGTGGACCATGCGATGGAGATCGGTGAGACCGTATTCAAGATTGTTACCACGCGTAAGAGTAGCCAGACGGTGTTTAAGGCTGCTGCATCCACTATTGCTGTCTTTTTCAAGCGAGGCTGGCCCGTAGGACCCCTGTCGACTAATGTCAACTCGGACGAAACTGCGACCGAGGCGGGGATCGCACCGCCTTCGATTATTCCGGGCGGTAATGACGAGCCGCACGAAGACCTCTACCAGAGCCAGGCTATGTTCTGCGCGAAAGCCAATGATTTTATTGATCGCGCCATGAATCCAGACAGCGAGGAGTACCACGTCGAGTTCGCATTCCAGTTGGCTAACGAACTGGTCAATGAGTTCAGTGCTTCCACGGCTTCCGAGCTGAAGCTGCTGTGGGAGTACCACGTTAAGTGCCACAAAGGCTTCGAGCGCCACGCCCTGATGGGCCTGTTCTATCGCGCGATCTCATATCTCGAAAGCAAGATCGAGACGGTCGCACTTTGCCAGGATTCGACTTCGTTGGAAGCTGTCTGCAAATCACTCGTCAGAGCACTGGGATTGACCTCACGCATACTGGAATGGGAATTCGAGGAAGGCTTCATGTCAGATTCGCAACTGCTTGCGGAAGGCCCAGGTGCATTCCAACAGCGTGGGTCCAAGCAAACTCAGGGTGGTATGTTTACAGGGGGACGGAATGCACACATGGATGCCGCGAACTCCATGCTCTCTGTCAGGCCAGGCCCCGCGTGGACCAACCTCTTAGTAGGCAGTGACGTTCCCATTGTTCTCGCGCGTCTCTATGCCGCTATCAACACCGGCAATCCGCTCAATCCGGGCACCGTGGTACCTCCTTCAGAATCGGGTCCGCAGAGCCCCGAGGAGTTGTTTGGAAGAGATGAGCGCCGAAACCTGAACTTTGTTGTCAACGTCTCCCAGAAAATCTACGATGTTCTGATTCAACTGGCTTCCGTCCAAGGCGAAATCTTTATTCCAACGAAATCGCAATCAGATGTCACTTCCCTTGCATATCTCTCGCAGCTGCTACTAATTACCGCACCGCTCCTCTCGCGAATCGAGAACATCAATGCGCACCTTACCATGGAGCGCGACCGGCGTATTGCTGAATTGCGTGCAATTCGTCAGCAGCAGCAGGCCATTGGGTCGTCACGATCCCAATCGTATAGAGCTAATGGTTGCCTAATCAGTGAACCTCAAGATGCATCCTGTAATGGAGTCAATGGCTTTGGTAGCATCGCAGATGAGCTGGGCTTCCAGGCATGCGAGGTGCCTGTATCAAAATCATATCAACTGGAAGTGAGTGAGCTGTGTCGACTTTTCCATCGCCTAAGCAAAAACTATCCTCTAATGTGTTTGCTGTTTGCAAATCCGCATCACGTCTCACAGGGTCATGTAAGTGAATGCGAGATCGGCCCGAATTCCACATTTTTGGATCAGTTGTGGCAGCTCACAGAGGCCGTGCTCTCCCCAATTGTAGTAGCTCAATTTGGCGCAGCAGCCATCGATACGTGGGCAGCTGAAGCTTTCGACCTGCTGCTCGACGCATGGAGTTCAATTGCCACTGGCATGTTAGATGGCTCCGCAGCTTCAGTACCCCCTGAGGCTGTCGCTTCACTTCCATATTTGTTCCAGGTCAGGCCTGAACTCGAGTCATTCGCCCTTCACCGCAGATCAAGCACCGACTCCAACCCAGAGTCCACAATTGTACGCTTGATTGAGCGAAGTATGCAGCCCTTCTTCTCAGAGTATGCTGACAGGCTTGTTAGCCTATACGTACGAACCCGCCTCGCAATCGCCGCCGAGGAAGCTCTGAACGATGGTGATGAAGTCCAAGAACGCTTTCATGGAAGCGGTTCTAGCGAGACCGGAACATACTTTGGAGATTTCCTCACTGCATTAGCCCATGTTGCACGAGTTAATGTAGACGCAACCCTGCACTTTATTCAGCAGGAAATGGTAGCACGTACAAACACTCTCCGAGAGATCGCAAATGAGGTTATATGCCAGCCTGATGCTGAATTGCCGACTGAGCAACTGAGAGCAACGCGCGTTTGTCAAGAAGGCCTCTGGTGGCTGATTGAATTCCTCTCGCATGTGCTCGTCGATGATAGCTCAGGAGAGCAGCCTGTTATCCCCACGGCTATGCTCTACCGTAGCCTTGCACACTATTTGACTGACTGTGCTGAGGCTGTGAATGAAAATGTTATTGGACGCTTCATTCCGGAAGTAGTCCACCAGTATATCGAACGGCTAATGACGTCGGCACCGCATTCAGTTGCGTATGCCCAAGAATCGACGAGATCTTCTGTGGCTGTTAGAGTGGCGGAAAGTGTCTGCGCATGGATCATCGCAACAAACAATGAGGCCACTGCCGCACTGCAATCTCTTCTCCCTGGGGATCTGAGTACCTTGACGGACAAATCGAAACAAACCGATCCTCTCGTCACGATTATGGACTGCGTTGTCGACTACATTCAATTCGAGCAGCTTGTTCTGGCTGAGTCGATCAAAGTTGATCACACGACTGGCGGGTTGTTAAACGCCAAGCCGCAAGTCCTTTCGCCATATGTGGCTTCCGCACTAGTCCGTTTCTTGCAAAGATGGTCCAAGTCGTATTTATTCCCGAATGAAGCGTTCTATAGTGTATTTGCCCCATCTCTGTGGGCGGCCTTTTCGAACACACCCGGCAGTCTTGGTCAACGGTTCGTGCATGAGTTGGTCGCCAAAGTTCAACAGAATTTATTGCTCTGGGGCGAAGAAGACCAACTATCCGAGCATTCATGCAATCTGCTGACTGCTATGGTTGGAAATACGCGTGTTCGTGAGCAGGTCATTCAGTCCTCCGCATTTTCAGGCCTCATCACAGCGTATAAGATTGCCTCACTGAGTGATCCATGGTTCCGCGAACATATTCCCGAGATTCTTTCGAACTCTGTGTTCCCAGAAGCGCTAACATCGGTTGCGCAAGCGCTGGAGGCCGCAGGTGGGTCGAATGACATCAGTGAATTGGTCGATGCTATTGCGTTCCTGGTTCCACTCAGGGGAACTGTCTTATCTCGCCTAACCCAAGCATTGGCTACAGCGGCTGGCTATGCTGACACACGAAGCCAACAGAAGGCGGCTATTGTTGCATTGTGCAGCCCCGTGAAGCTCCGCTTGGACACTCTTCTGCAGCATCCTCTTCTACAAGAGGACTGTGGTAATGGATCAGAGGACGACCTAGCAATGCTTGATCGCCACCTGAAGCAGACGTTGTATTTGCTTAGAGGACTCGCACGAAGTATGGGTAATGCATTCCGATATGTGTATGGGTTCTTATCTCAGGTTTTTGCACTCCTCCCCCATATGGTTCGCCACCTTGGACAGGCACTACCCGCGATCACTCTGCAGATTCTCAAATTTTACGAGGATCTCGCAGCGACGCACGTCGTCCACCTAAGCCAGCAAGAGGCTATCCTGTTCCTGGGCTCGTCTTCAGAGCTTCTCCAGAACTTCTTCGCGGTGTATGCTGAGTCCATCAATAATTGGGCTTCTACCGCTCAGGAGGCCGCTCGACGTCAGGATGATTCTGGCTACGGTATCGCAACGGGAATTATTCACCATGATATTACTGGGGACGATGAAGATGAAGATAACGATGAAAAATCGTCGGTGCAATTGTCATATATTACCACCATCCTTCAGCTCCTCAAGTCTATCAGCGCTCGACAGTCGTTCGACTTGTCTGACCTTGGCTTCGCTGAAGTTAAGAGAAGACCGAAAAACCTGCCACCAACGCTTGCAGGCCGCTACAACCAGCAACGCTCCGCTAAAGAGCCTGCCCATCCGTTTGCTCGTGATGATCCTCACCCCGAAGATGAAACCGAGGGCCTACTCACACTGATGACTGTTCCTGCCCACCTCGTTGAGTCGGACCCTGCGAAAATTGCGAGCAGTTGTGTTGGCGAGGGCTTATCGTTTATTTCGCCTCTCGTAGGTGCGGCTTTGGTAGATATGCCTGTACAGTGCCACAAGTTCTTTGATCTACTGTCGGTACGTCGCGTGTTCGTTGTGTATAGCCCGTAACCATGTTAGGCTTGCACTTCTCGATTTATGCGTGCGTTCTTCTCACCCCTGCTCCACTCTGTGATTCCCCATCTCTAGGCCTATATCTCGTCCTCTGCCACTGGACTCTTCACCTCATTCTCACGAGACACCTACGAGAATATTATGCAGACGATCCTATGGGGAACTACGTGTCAGCACGTCGATGCCTCGCGTACTGCCCATCGCATCGCTACCACTCTAGCAGAAATTCATGCCCGTCAAGTTCGAGACCTTCTCTCCTTTGCGGGTGGGCGCCGACCCAAAGGTGATCAAGCGGTAACTTGGTCCCTCATTGAGCAAGCCTTCCCGTCTGGCGTTCCCGAGCCTGGAGAAGAATGGCTGGCAGGTCTGCCCTTCAGGAATTTCCTTCGAGAAGTGTTCATGAGCCTGATGTACGAGATCTTCTTCACAGGAACTAACTCAGCTTTATTTAATATGGCTCCATCGACAATCTTCGCAATTTCGATGGCCTTCGGAGAAGAAGATTACTTTAAGGCAGTCACAGGACCCAATGCCCACATGATTAGCGAACTTAAGGCAAGGAAATGTCAGCGGCTTATGGAACAGGAAGGTTTATCTCAAGAAGAGGCTGAGGCCGATGATCGCACTACTGTCGCCGTGGGCTTGGGTGAGTTTGATATTCCCCCAGAGACCTGGATCGACACCGTAGGACGACTGGTGTCGGACTGGTGTCAATCCCAAGGCTCTTCCGAGAGCTGTCAAATTGCGGCGTCACACTTGATGAAGGTTATTCCAGAGTGGCTTCAAGGGCTCGTGCTCACTTCGCCGTTAGCCGGAGGCCGTGCGGGACTCAGCCGATTCAAGTGTAACCTGTCGGCAATAGTTGGTAAGATCCGTGCAATTCTTAAGGTAAAATAGTCATGATGAATACAGCCTGACTCAACAAGTTTTAGGACCATCTTATGTCGAAGCAGACTAGAGTAAAAAACAAGAGAACACACATCGTTGCTGTTGATCTTTCTTTTATTTATATACAGGTGTGATTTATCATCTACCAGCGTTAACGCTAAAATAATGTACGATATGTGCGTGGAGTGGAGCAGTTTAACCAGAGAAACCGATCGGGGTCGATCTGTTTGAGGGTGTTGGTTAGTAACAAATGTAAACGGACAGAGTGGCAGATTGTGACGGTGTGGTTATACAAAAGCGCTAGGAGTGCCAAGGCGGTGTAGCGCCATGCATGCGTGTAGGGTGTAAGATACAAAATCAGATGTAAAGCCTTCTACTGAAGTTAGAGATGGATGTAAAAGCAGATGAAATGAAAATTGGGGATGTGGTTGTGAGAACAAAATGCACATAGGACTTATACAAAGGGGGTAGGCGTGGATTAGTGGCATCGTTGATAGAATTGATGACTAAATCGGAGCTTTGGCGATATGCCCCATTCGCAACAGATTCGCTCTTACTTAGACTCATTCGGGAGATTGAAGGATTTGCGAGACTGCTCATCGATCTCAATCTTATCTACACCAGTGCCGAAGTAGCGATCACCGAGGTAACCCATACCTGGACGAACGTAGTGCTGAGAGTCAAGACCATCGTCGATCCAGGATGTAACAATCTTGAGCTTGGGGAAAATAGTGTGGACGCGGAAGAGGCCCTCGGGGGCTGCCACGAAGCAGCAGAAAATGATATCTTCTTCGTTTACACCGTGATCAAGAAGGACTTGGACTGCCATCAGAACTGCTCCACCAGTGGCAAGGACACCATCAAACAAAAGGACCTTGGTGTTGGGCTGAGCGATGTTGGACGGCAGCTTCGCATAATAAAGGCGGGGTCCGTACTCTTGCTTGTGTGCAGCGTACTGCTGGATTACAACTTTACCAATAGAGACCTCAGGGAGTACATTGCGCAGAGCAAGCTCGAAGACCTCACCCGTGCGGACAATCGACACGGCGATCACATTGCTCGAGTACTCGAGACCCTGGAAGGCGGAACCGGTAGGAGTAGTGACCTCTTTGGGTGTATAATCAACGCGATTCATCGCCTCGGTGACGAGCAGTCGAACAAGACGATTTAAATTGAACTTGAAGGTCTCTGCGTCCGTGTTCTGATCACGAATGATGGTATGGATGCAGCGCAATGCACGAGTCTGCTCCATCACAGTGATAGCGCTTGGCATCTGGTTAGGAAGCAGTAATTCGGGAGGGCAGTTGAGCGGCTTGCCACGGTTGCTGAGCAGATGCTCGCGGCTGCGTGCTTCGAGTTTGGCTGCGATGTGCTGGGCGAGCAAATCGACGGCAACATGGTTGGTGGAGTTCCATGGAATAATCAAGTCCGCATAACGCTTGGTCGGCATGATGTACGCCTCGAATGAGGGCTTGACGGTGCTGAGGTACTGCTGAATAACACTCTCGACCGTACGACCACGCTCACGGATATCACGCTTGATACGACGAATCAGGCGCAGATCAGAGTCTGTGTCAACGTAGATCTTGAGATCCAGCAAGTCACGAACGCGCTCGTCATAGAGGACCAAGATACCTTCGACGATCACGACATCAACGCCATAAACAGTGTCGCGGTGAGGGGTACGTGAATGCGTCACGAAGTCATAATTGGGCACGTGGACCACCTTGCCCGTCTTAAGCTCGGCAAGGGTGCTCACCATCTGGTCGATGTCGAACGCGTTGGGATGGTCGAAGTTGTAGTTCTTGACGTTAGCCATCTCATCGGGTGTCAGGCTGCGGTAGAAGCGATCCATAGAGATCATAACAACCCATGGGATACCAAGCTTCTCCACCACGGCCTTGCACACACTGGTCTTACCACTGGCACTACCACCCGTGACGCCGATGATGAATGGCCGAGCACGTGCACCGGAAGCGTCGTACCAAGGAGCACGACCCACACTCCAGCGCAGCTTGAGTCGGTCCAGCTTCGGGGTGGCATAGCCAGGCTCATTGCCGCTGGGAGAATCCGTCACTGCTGCAGACGACGCTTGGGAGCTCGAGGCGTGAGACTGTGGCGCCGAGTCTTGCTTAGTTTCCGAGGACGCAGGGGCAGTGCCGCTAACGGTACTGCCAAGTGCGAGCTTGGAAGGCGAGTTGAATCTGCTCTGCTGCTGTTGCTGCTGAGACTGCTCCGAAACCGTGCCAAGCGCGAGGGGCTCGACGATGCTGAGCTCTTGGGTTAGAGCGAACAGACCTGGAGAAAAGGCATACTCGGCCATCTGTGGGAAGTCGCGTGGTAGAATAATAGTACAAGTGGAGAGAAGTGGGACCAATGAGTGTGAATCTACGAAACCCACTGCAAGTGGGGCAAACCCGAGTCAAGATACCCTCGGACTGTGTCATCCGAAGTGAGGCAGAAATTAGGGCTTGAAATCACAGTCCGTGATTATCCTTTCCAGATACGCACATGTCATTCAACCGCATCAAGTCATTTTCTACACGCCTATACAGCTCGCATTGTCCGATGCTATCCACAATACTACGATTTTCGACTTTAAACCCGCGGTACTCCGGCCTGTTTTTCCGAAACGTCCAGCCGTCCTGGCCCGGATTCGGATGAACTGGCCAAGCGAGCACGTGCAAAGACTGAGAAGAGGGTGGGTGACTCGATTCGATTCATGGTGACTCACTGGCACCCACGCTGGCCCTGAGCCTGGACGGCAATCTAGAGACACCAGTGTCTGGACCGTAAGGAAATGCGAATCCAGCACACACTACATATCTCTTTCTCGCGTTTCTCGGAGGAGAACCTCAATGTATCGAACCGGCCCATTGATTGACTTATGAGAGAACAGATGGGAATTTGTTGTGTACAGGGGTGTGTATGTATGTAAATGTAAAATTCGTAGACAGTGTAACGAACCCGCGCGGGTCCCAAATAAGACAGCCACCGAGACGGGGGCCCATACTATGACTCGTCAGTTCACTCGCTAAGAGTCCCACTACCTAGCGACAGTGGGAAGAGAATGAGCAAGATAAGTACAAGATAAGCAATCCAGCTCAACCTGAGCCTAGATAGAGAATTATTTGGTGGTTTGGTTCGCTACTGATTGCTTTTGCGCCGGTAACCATACTTATACAAGTCACCCAGGCTACTCGTCACCATTGGCAACAATACAGGTGAGATGGATGGGAAGGTCGACTGCACCAAATCCCAAGTGTCAGGAAAGGTTGCTTGAATCAAAGCATCCTTGCTCAAGTGACTGGAATCAGCTCCGAGGGCAGCTGCACTGTCAATGACACCATTAGCTGCAGGATGCTGGTCTCCTGCATTGTTTAGACTGAAGCCTGCTCCAGACTGGTCGATAGCTGGGGAGTGATTGAAAGCAGCACTCGATACCGAGGAGAAAGATACGTTTGAACCTGATACCTGCTTGGGGGGCTCATTTGCGTCGGATGCGTGCGCAAACTTTCCTTCATCCTCACCTTCTTCCTCACTCCCACTATCCTCCGAATCGTCACTGGCCGTGTCACGTTCGGATCGCGGAGTCATGCGCCGTGGGGGCCCAAATTCTGAGGCTGGCAAGCTCTCTCCGCGAAGGCGATTGGCTGACAATTTGGAGAACAATGAAACAATACTGGTTTCGAAGTCACCGCGCTTTTGTGGAGACATCGTAAAGTTACTCCAGGACATCACTTCGCTCACAGGCACACCCAGACCTGCAGCAAAGGATTCTTGAGTAAGACCTAAAAATTGGGCTTGGGTCAGAATCCCATTAACAAACTGTACATCTCTTTCGTAAGCCCAAACACGCAGTGCCTGAATATGTGAGCTTTTTGTGTGTCGATACTTGTGCTTTAACATTGGAGAGAGGGTTGAGCCAGAAAACCCAAGCTGCTTCGCGAGCTGCTTCTGACGGAGTTGATCACGATGTAGAATGTCTTTGACTCGTAAAATGACATCTGATACTTCGAATTTGTCATATGGACAGGACACAGCATTCGGCGTTGAACTCTCGCTGCTGTTCGTCGCTGGGGCTGGCATCGTGGCATGTTGAGTATTCGGCATGATAATCGATGGAGTGATAGCTGGAATCGCCGAAACGGGAGACAGAGAGACACCTTGCACTGAAGCGTTTGGATAGCTTGGAGTGAAGGTGGCAACCCCGGGTACCTCGCGACGTTGATTATTCAACACCTGAGGCACAATTTGGTTTGACTGACGCGCATTTTGGAATCCGGTCTGGACAAATGCTCCCTCACCGCGTGGAGAACTGCTTGGTGTAGTGGCATGTGAGGGATATGCGCTTCGAGGCGTGTGTTCATGATCCGCCTCCGGTTGAGCCCCGCCCGCATATCTAGTGCCTTCACCTTCATACTCGTCACCCTCCTGGTCCTGCCCTTCTCTTGAAACACTCGGGACACCGAAGGCATCTGCCGATTGCCGCACCCTCTTGGTTCTAGGTTGATCTGGAGCATCACCATCATACACTCCATTCATAGCAGACGATGACGATGCGTCAAAATATCCTCCCTCGCCCTGCTCACTGCCTCGTACCGGCAAGGTATGAGAAAATACACTTGGTGTTGCTATCCCAACTGCTTTAACATCTCGCCATCCTCGAGTGGGAGGCTGCATGCCAGGTGTGAACAGCGAATGAGTCTGAATAGATGATACGCCGGTGGCATCGCTTTTCCTATGGCCCTGAGAGAAGTCGGATACGCGTGACGGATTCCCTGGGCCAAGCGTTGTAAGACTGTTGTTGAGCCCTGCAAGCGTCGCCTGAAGGGGATAATTGCCTATCGCCGCCGCTGAGAGGCGAGAAGGCTGTGGCAATCCCGTCGACATATTAGGCACAGGGACAGGCGTACCTCCTGCGGATGAGGGTTGGGGCGTATCTCCAAGTCCTTGGAACGAGAGTATCGTGTTGTTCGAACCATGTGGCGTTAAAGCCGAACCATAGTTCGCGCTTACCCAAGAATTGGCCGACCGGTTAGCAGCACCAGGAGCAGCCGTGGCCAACATCATCTTGAAATTACCCGTCGCCGTACCTGATGGAGATCCCCCTGAGGGCAATCCCATCTGGGCACTATAGGATGGCGTGAGCTGACCAGACGCACCAGCGCCAGGCATGGCTTGAGGAACTAAAATAGCAGAAGGCTGAGGCATGGTGCGTTTGGGTTGTCCTTGTGGAACCGAGGGCGGGGCAATGGAGATGTTAGCCAACTTGGACTGTGTTGGGAATGCCATTGAGTTATTTGCCGCGGCGGCAACATCAGGTGAAGCGACTTGAAGGGCAAGCAGATTGGGTAGTGTTGGTGTTTGGGGACCTGGCGGTTCAAGTGGAGTGCCATTATCCTCCTTAATCGCTGCTAGCATGCTGGCGGAGGCATCAATAGGCTGAGGCGTTGGATGCTCTCCGGTTGTGATTGTACTGGTCGTTGAGGTAGTTGTCCCAGATGATGGTGCTGGTCTGCCATACAAACTTTTAGCTATCATTGTGGCCGTTGCTCGAGATGAAGCTCCATTCTGTGCTCCCGGTAACTGAGGAACACCAGACATTAAAGAAGCAGCACCCGGCTTCATGACCGACGTGGCTGCTGCTGCTGCTGCTGCTGCTGCTGCAGTGGTACCATTGACAGACGAGTTTGGTTTTGGTGGGGTAGGGGAGAGCAGCTGGGTTGACTTGAGCATGGAGGAGGCCGCGCCATTTCCATTGGCACAACTATTGGCCTGTGCAAGCGCCGCCGCCTGCATCAAATTGTGTGCTTGAGCTGTCTGTGGGTTGACAACTGCGCTGCCCATCCCCTGAATGTTGCTCTGACTTGGCCCCTGTTGTCCCACACCCTGCTGAACCGCAGGGAGGAGGGCGGTGGAACCCGTCACTGCTGTTGTGGTGGTAGCCGCTGCTGTTACTGCCACTGCTGCCAGGGCAGGCGGTGAAGGCTGGGAGCGCTGGGCCTGCGATTGGACCTGGGTCTGGGTCTGTGTCGGAAAGTTCCGATTGATTGCATTCTGCGCCATGATTGCAGTCGAGTTGCCTGGCGAGGTCTGCGAAGACTGGCCCGCTGGGACGCCAATCGTCAGAGCGCTCAGTCCATTACCAGGCAGAGCTCGCTTGAACCCTTTGCCACCCGGCGTCGCGAGATCTGTTATCGGCACAACGGGTGTGGAGCTCGCGCTGTTGGCTTTAAATTCCTGCTCCAATGTAGCATCCGTCTTGATGGGGAACGGCTTAAGCGGAAACCGCGTTGTGCTCATTCCTCAATCGGTTTGTGACCTCGGAGGACACTGTCGCAGGGGCTGCACGCGCTACCGTAAGCACCAGCCAGTCGCCGCGATGCCTCGTCTAGCTTGAAATTCGTTCTCGGGTGCGATTCCGAGGATCGGCGTGGGTTTATGGCGATGCAGCCCGGCGTGCGGAGTACCACCGCCGAGTTCAGCACTAGAGTGAGGAGTTGATAGCAGGCACGCATGTCACATGTGAGATAAAAGCACATTTACGATATCAGCTCGAGTGGAATTTTTCCAACAAGTGTCATGGCACTTGATTTTCAATGATGTAACGGCCCCAGTGCATCCCGAAAAAGTCCACAGCATTGCCACAGCATCGAAACTGCCATTTCATGACTGGCTCGCGGGTCCGTGCACCACATCGCGAGATTTCCCCTCTTTCCATCCCAGTGCAGCTGGTCCGGTTTTCCTCTTCCGGTCGGTTTCCGGGCCAGGACGGATATGTTTCGAAAAGCGCACGTGCGATCCGCCAGCGTTTCCTCGCCTCCAAGTATCCATACGTGCGCCCTGTTCGGAACGGCCTCGTGCTCAAAACGCAGGAACGACGTCGCGTGCCAGGTTCGGGGGTGGCGGAATAGTCGCTCAAATGGAAAAGATCATGGACACGGAAGCGGGTTTTTGGAGCAGGTTTTCTCGCGTGTTGGGGCGTGTTTAGGTTCACGTGGAGGTGACATAAATAGAGCTGGGTAAGGGATATCGGAAGACGCAGGCCAGAGTCTTAGACCCGCGTCGTATCCGCTGGGGATCCTCTCCACAAGCGTTTTTCCAATCGACAACAACTCGACAAATCTTGGTTCTCACCAGGGTTTGACACGATCCACACGCACGATCTAGGCTTTCCGTGCTTCGGTAACGATGAGCGTGCCGTACGAACCCGATGCCACCTCGGCGAACGGATACTTTGCGCGCACAAACTCAACCGTGAGCGCGAACAGTGGTAGTGGTCAGCTTGGATCGGATCCGAATCTGATTTCCAACGCACCTACGCCACACATGGCGCAGCCACCTCTGGGATTTGGTGTCCCTGCTGGCGTCGGCATGGCAGGCTCTGCAACTTCGGTGAGCTACGGTGCATCTCCCGGCGCCCAATCCCGCCCGTCGCCTACCTCGGGATACTTCCTCGTTGGCTTTGCTGACAGTGGGACACTAAACACGCCGTCAAACGCAGCGTCTTCGGGATCAAATGCCGGTCGGGGACCAAACTCCATGACTCCAAGCTTGCAGCTTGTGAACCATGTTCAAACGCAGGTTAGACAGTGGTGCTCGAAATTTGGCGATGTCATTAGCATTCGAGTAATCAATGGTCATCTCGCGGGGCAACCCACGCCGGCGAATCAGGGACGAACAGACGAAGTGTCCACGACGCACTCGTTGTGCGTTGTCGAAGTGGATACGCCCGGCATTGCACAGCAGATCATTCACACGTACATGAGCTCTGAACCAATTCTCGTCAACGATCGACCCATCGCATTTTTCTATATTGATCCTCAGACCGCGCTTACTTGCTTGGCCTCAACAACCGGATCGGTACCTGGGAGTTCACCTGGCACCAATGATGTGGCCGGTGCTGTAGGCACAAGCACAGTTAAAGCTACTGGTGCAGACGAAGCAGCACCATCGGCTTCACCTTCAACTACCTCCACTTCTGCATCTCCAACTCAAGCTCAACCCATCCCAACTACAACAGTTACAGCATCATCATCATCATCATCATCATCATCATCATCATCATCATCATCATCAGCAGCAGCAGCAGCAGCAGCAGCAGCAGCAGCAGCAGCATCAGCATCCTCATCATCCTCATCCCATTCAGTAACCACAGCAGACGGAAACAAAAACACAAGCACGAATCCAAGTCTCAATGCAAGAGATTCAGCAGCAGCAGCTACAGCTGATGCGGCGTCTGGCGCTGCAGTCGGTACGACAGAAGTCGCAGAAAAGCCTTCACGCATTCTCGTCGTCACTGTCACCAATGTGTCGGTCCCCCTTACGATTGACCATCTACAGAAAGTCTTCCAACCCTATGGTGGTGTTGAGAAGGTTATTTTGTTCTCCAAAAATGAAGCGTCTAAGGCTCTGGTCCAGCTCCCAAGCATCGAAGCGGCGACAAGAGCTTTGAAAGAGTTGGACGGACTCGATATTTTTGAGTCTTGCAATCGCATGAGCCTGGCATACTCCACGCGGAGCCAGATCCAAATCAAGTACAATGGTCCGAAGTCGTATGACTTCACACGTAATCACGGTGACATTGATCCAGCCACTCTAACTGCAGCACCTCTTGCCACTCCCCAACACGCAATTCCAGCTGACTACGCAGCACATTTGGCTGCTACTGACCAGCAGTCTAGGCGTATGGTTGCGACGAACGATACACGTGGCCACCGGACTCGTAGGCCGGGTGTCCCTACAGGGACCGTGGCGACTCAGCCCATAACTGCGGTGCCTTATCTTTCATCGGCACATGGGACTCCCGCCGTGACACCGGGCGCGGGAACACCAGTTGGAACTATGACTCCACCGCTTCCCACTCCTGCAGCGGTCACACCGGGAGCAGCTTCAACTCCAGTAGCGCTTCCGGGGCAAGCCACGGATGCACGTTATCAAACTAGAAAGAATCGGGGTACATATCATCCAGGTCTAGTCTCAGATCCGAACGCACCTTCAGCTGGAATGCCGTCGACGGTTTACTCGCAGGATTCGCTTGTCCCCATTATGCCAGTAGCACCCGCTCAGCAACTACTGGTTGGCGGTCATCCTCGAAACAATGCTACTTTGTATAGTCCTGTTGTCACGGCCGCACCACAGTATACGTACCCACCGCATGCATTCCAAGCTTATTCACAACCTTACCAAGGTCAGGTGGTGGCATTCGCAAACACCCTCCCACCAGGCTTCACCCTCACAGTCCAGCAGAACCCTGCACCTCCGCATGGTGTCACGACGTATCAGCGCAATCAGCAGGCGCAACAACAGCGTAACCCTACCACTCTCAGCCACAACAACTCCCGCTTTTCACACACTCCAGCAGCTTCAGTCCCAGTAGTTCCCGGCATCCCTAAGGTTACGCCAGCTTTCTCTGTTGATGCCTCTCCTTCGACACTCGCCGCTCGATGCGTTTTGGTCGAGGGTCTTCCGTTGAATTATGATTGTGATGCAATTTTCATCCTATTGGGTGTCTTTGGTGACGTGCTAAATGTGAAGATGTTCCCTGAGCGTCGTGACTGTGCCATTGTTGAGTTCTCGACGCAGTATCAGGCCACGACCGCGCAGGCACAACTGAATGGTGTAACCCTACATGGGCAGGCTATTGAAGTTCATTATCCGGTCAGTGATGCTTTCCTTGCAAGATTTGCTACCCCTGCAGCAGCTGACGAGCAACAGTCACAGCCCCAATCGCAGTCCGGCAGCAGCGAATTTGCGGGAGCAACTGCCAATACGAATCAAGCTTCACCAGCAGAGCACAAGAACGTTCAAACTGATACTAAGGATGATGCGCCAGAATTTAGTGCTGAGGACATGACCGCGCTGGAAGAGTTATCCAAGACGCTTGCAGACCTGGGTAATACTGCAAAACTGTCTGATGCACTTGCGAACCGGACGTTTTCGAGGGACTACACGCAATCCCCGCTGCATCGATTTGCCAACCGCATTACGAGACAACGCAACGTTCGCCCACCAAGCTCGATTCTCCATATCTCGAACTTGCCGCCAAATGCGACCAAGGTCGGTCTCACGCAACTTCTGGTGAATGCGCTCAATTCGACGGTTGTCAAGTATGACACAAATCAGTTTGTATCCACTCTGCAGAAGGCACGAGCTCAATACCAGAGTATTGTTAAGCTCTCGCCGCAACCACCAAGCCCAGAGAAAATGCGCCTTTTTAACACACTTTCGAATCACTTGGCAACCGCCTCCATTTCAGCTTGGGGCTATCCCCGCGCACACCAAGGTGAACGCGACCTTCAGGCAGTGTCCATCACCGAATCGCGCTTACCAACTGAACCTGAAGTAACGTACTTCCCTCATGGTTCCCGTCGTTACACACCCAAGGACGTCCATGTTGTCACATTCCAGAGCGATCCCAGAATGGCATACGCAATGCTCCCATCGGTCGAAGCCGCAGTGCATCTACTCGTCAAGATGCATAACTATCGCTACCGCAAGAGCTTCATTCGAATCTCTTTTACAAACAAGGCTGCAGACAACCTGGGTGAATATCCAAAGCGCGTATCGCCTACCCCGAAGTTTGCTCTCGTGCCCAATGTGGCTCCAATGCAACCGATCACATATGCAGCACCGGCACATGGATCCCGGCTCTCTGCTGGGGTCCGCTTCGTAGGTCAGCCCCAGCTGCCAACAACCCCAGCTTTGGTTCCAGGACAGGCAGCCGGAGCTGTAGTGATTACTTCCGACGGCACGCAGCAAATCCTGAACTACGATGCATATATGACTGCCGCTCATCCGGCAGTCGTTGCCACAACCAACAGCACATTTACTGAGGAGATTACGAGAACCACATTACAACCCGCACCAGCAACCAACCAGACGGCTGTACGAACCTCTGGTGAAGTTGACCCAGGAAGCAGTGGGCATGAATAATGAAGATCATCACCAGCTACCGCGATCACGATGATACTGATGAAGAAAATGTCGACGAATGTTACTAACTGTTACCACACGACATTTAGCTTATTCTAGCGCTCCATCATCACGAATCTCTCGAGAAATCGGCATAATGTGAAGTCTATTAGCATAACCGACCAAAGCTGATCCCTGAGGAAGTATGCTTTCATATGTTCACCTCGCATTGTAATCCGTATACCTTCAGTCGTATTTAGCTCATCGCACCGCCACCAACAAGCTAACTCGATCCGAGCATGCAATGATTCTAGTGTGCTCACCATCTTCGCTTTATTCACATTACCGATCATGCTATGCCCTTCCCATTACATCTCACTTCTCCGCTCGCTAGCACCGCTCGGCTGCGCATGCCGCTTTATTCTTACAATTCCTTGCTCATCTCTTCTGCGTGCCGTCCGCTTGCTTAGACGCATCACCCTACTGACATCTGGTTTACCAAACTGTGGCAGCTCTTTGTCACAGGGTCCTCCTCACCCATATCACTCCTCGTGTCTATCAAGGTCTTGCTCCACGTTCATCCATCCAGACAACTGAGGTTTATGTTCTCATCCTGTCTTGTGTAACTATCCCAGAGTCTATCAATCAAATATCACTATCACCTATCAGATGACACCATTTCGCTCCGATTCTTCACTGATGTGTATCATATCACCCAGGCTCCTTCCTCTTCCTGTTCCTGTTAGTAATTCCCCCGTTTCTCTTCGAAACTGACCTTGCAATCAATTTTCATCTTGGTTTGCACATTATGATGTGATTTGATTCTATCATCATCAGTTGACTCATTCCCTAATTTTTGTGTCTCGTCCTCATACTGACTACCAGACGGACGATACAACCAAGCCTTGGGTAAGAACGCCGCAACATCCCCACCTCCCTGAACAGCATCGCTCTGGCATTGGCATGAGTTGTGTCTGGGCATGATCGCGCATTGCAATCGAAGTTCCGCTACCTCATTATAACCACTCCTCCCTCTCTTCAAGTCCGCTCTACCCATTTGAATAGGCGGTCGCCCGGCGGCCTTAATGCTTGATTCTATTTATTGCTAGTGTGGTACTTGCTCGAGTCTTGGCTTCGAGTGCCCGACATAACGGCGCTCTGCAAGCAAGCCGATCGGTTGTCTGTCCTCTCACCAGCTTGATTCTCAGCAATCTACTCAGGGTTTGATTATGTTTAACTTGAATGTACTCTCTCTTTATTCGGTTTTCATTTCACGCTATCATCATTAACAAACACTATTGGGTCCCGTCGCGAATTTTCACGATGTTTCAGTTCTACAAGCTTCTAGTTTATCATGTTCGCTTTGAATGTCTGCAGTTCAAGAGTGGCGGCCATCCCAGCTTGAGTCAGCGCACGCTACTGTGCCGATTCGCTGTGTGCTGGCCCTCTTTGGCTCAACACCCTTTTACTTCTCATCAGCCTTCCGGGGCTTCCCTTCCTGACAGCATCCTCCAGTAGTATCTGCCAGATACATCCACTATCCCACTATCCCGAGTCCTTGAGCATACGAACCTGCGTTGTTCAGTCTGTATTGGCAAAGCTCTTTGGTCCCAGACCAACTGCATGGGTCATAAACAATGTTGACATTTTTGTGTTCTTAGACAATGGAATAATGATCCTCGTCCAATTTTGAGCGTGAAATCGAAACGAGTTTATGGTTGTGGTGGGCTTGAGTGCATCTTATGAACATTCTTGTCATCGACCATTCAGTATGTAAAATCCGCTCTACATTTACATCACTGGCTGCACCGCATTCGCGTTATTCAGTGCCTGACTCGCGCTGGTTTTGTCGCTCGAAGACTGAGGCGGCTTGCTGAGTGCACGAATCAAGTCGCCAGCGACCTTTGTGTGTCCAAGGTTAGTCGCATGCGCTAGTGCCGTCCATCCGTTCGAATCTGTGTGAGTTGGGTCCGCGTTCGCACGAAGCAGGTCACGGACGAGTTGAGCGTGACCGCGTGCTGCTGCAACGATGAGTGGCGTACTACCAGCGAAGTCAGATGCGCTAGGATTGGCCTTGGCTTTCAAGAGATAATCCACGACCAGCAGGGCACTTGAGGCAGCTGCAGCGGTCGCGGAAGACCCGCCTGTTGTGGAGTCTGTAGCAGTAGCTGTCTGGACTGCTGCAATGAGAGGAGTCGCACCTCGAGGGCCAACTTGAGCGTCTAAGAAGTAATGATCGAACTGTTGTTGTTGTTGTTGCTGTTGTTGTTGCTGTTGCTGGACTTGTTGTTGCTGCTGACCCTGTGAGCCTTGATTGCCTGCTGCTGCCGCGTCGTCCCCACTGGGAGTGTCAAGGTCCTTCTCATACGCTTCATGAACGCTTGTCACCTTAGCTAGGTCACCTGCCCGTGCTGCACGATACAAAGCGAGGGCATGCTTCGAACACTTGCTGGGATCTGGGATGAGGTCGCTCCTGGGGACCGAAATAAGCGCAGCTCTGGGGTCTGAGCCGAGATATTCCTTCAGAGCTGCAAGCCTCGCTGTCGAATCGGCTCCTTCTGAGTCTGCTGTTACATTTGTGGGGGGCGCAGCGATGGCGTTTGCATTTGCCTTGGCAGCAGCCTTTGCCTGCTGCTTGCGCATTAGCTCTGCCATGCGGTTCTTGCGAAGCTGTGCCTTTTCCTCATCGCTGAGCGGGGCGGGCGTCTGAGGAGCCTCAGACTTGTTCTCCTCGGGTTCTATACGCGGGTGTGACACGGTATGTCGGAGGTGAGACTGAGGCGCTTATGAAGTGACATGGCTTGGTGAAGCATTTGCACTCGAGAGATACGTACGCTCGCTCATGGCGTCACAACTACACGTCGAGTATGAATTCAACTTCGAAGCTGAGAGACTTTCGCGACGGATTTGAGGAGGAGGCAGACTAGATGATGGTGTAGCAGGAAGATGGTGCGTGTCATACAAGTGAGATTTACAGGACTGAGGGGCATTAACATCCATAGCACCAGCCCTATATAGACTTCTCTGTTACGCAGAAACGGTTTTTTCGACTTTGCCAGCATCTCTTAGATTTCACGCATCCAGTGAGACTAACAGCGGGTTTCAGTGTTATATGTGTTTCTAAGCCGCTGAAACCCACGAATTTGACGCTCGTTCGCTTCTGGAATGCGTGCGATGCGCTGAAGCCGCGCAAGGCGACGGATGGCTCAAAGGCCCACAGCAGTCTCCAGGGGGGAACTCCAGTCTGAGCGATGCTGATCCACATGTGCGAGGGCCAAATGCATTGAAACCTGAAACAGAGTACGGCTGAGCTGATCATACCAATGCTCGCAGTATACGTGTTGGGGAAAGCGTGACCATTCTTAGCTGCACGAATCACTGAGGAGGTTGCAACTTCAATATGATCTAACTCCGTCGCTGATGGATGTTCAGTTTTGCTAATATCAGAAACGCGCGCTACAGTGCATTTTCTGTGCGACTTATCTCGCTTTCTGCGTGCCCGCATCCCTCACCCGCGCATTGAGCGGTGTAACAGGGTCAGAACTCTTTCCTCGAAATCGTTCAAGTGTCCTGGCCCGGATTCCTCAGCACGGGGTGTTGAAATACTCTGAGGACAGGAAACAAGACTCATTGTTTCGATTCGTTTTGTGCGAGATCGGTGGAGGATCTTCACCATCTGACGAGACAATTGAGTAGGTAAGATGTCGCGACACCGCAATTTCGCGAAGCATGCGCTCGAGGACTACTACGAAGGTCAGTAAATGCAAGCGCTGTAGATGTTGAAACTTCACATGGACTGAGATATGTGGTGTTTGATCCATCCTGACACGGGCCTTGATCTAACAAACTACACTATAGAGCAGTTCAGCGGCGACGAAAACGATGACTACTACTTTGACGATTATCAAGAGGAGGACTACGACGGAAACGAAGAAGAAACACCCCAGGTCTCGGCCCAGAAGAAGAAAAAGAAGAAGAATAAGGGTAAGAACAAGGCGGCTGGGGCGGTGCCCGCACCCGGAGCTGCAGCAAGTCCACAGCAACACGCTGGCGCACAGAAAGCCCCCGTGATCCAGCAGCCCGCAGGTGGTGCCACAAAGCAAGCTGGTGCTGGGGGCGCTGCTAAGGCTGGAGCAGGCAGTACCACCTCTCCTACTGTAGCTACCGCTGGTCCAGAGTCCCACCGTGCATCTCAGGAAGAGAAAAAGGGCAAGGATGACGTCGATAGTGATGATGAGGATGGAGTGTTTGCTCCTACTGAGGCTAAGGCAATGGTTATCAATGTACGCAACCTGAGGAACCCGGCTGGGTTTGAGAAGCAGAAGCGGGCCTTGATTGAGGGAGAGACGGCAGAGAAGAAGAGTGAGAAGCCTCACCTGCACATGGTCGTGATTGGTCATGTGGATGCTGGCAAGTCAACACTCGTGGGACACCTGCTGGTGAAGCGAGGTCGTGTCAGTGAGCGAGTCGTTCAACAGTATGCTCAGGAGGCGAAGGCCATGGGCAAGTCCTCGTTCCACTTCGCATGGGTATTGGATCAGGATGAACAGGAGCGCGCACGTGGTTTGACAGTAGATGTCGGCTACAACTGGTTCGAGACGTCCAAGCGACGCATCTCTGTCCTCGACTGTCCTGGTCACCGCGACTTTGTTCCCAACATGATCAGCGGTGCTACACAAGCTGATGTGGGTATCCTGGTTGTCAGTGCGCTTACGGGTGAATTCGAGGATGGCTTCACCGAAGGCGGACAAACTAAAGAGCATGCAATTCTCGCGCGCTTCTTGGGCGTCAAAAATCTTATTGTGGCAGTTAACAAACTAGATGCGTACACCCCGCCCTGGTGCAAGCAACGTTACGATCAGATTGTGGCCGAGGTTGGCACATTTTTAATGTCAATTGGATTCGCGGCTACTGACTTCAACTTTGTCCCGGTGAGCGGTTTCACTGGTGATAACCTTGATGAAGCGCTTAGGGATCGTGGTAAGGGCATCGAACCCCCCAAAGCCCTCGCAGAGTGGTACTCTGGTCTCGGACTTGCTGACTTTATCGACGCATTCCCGCCAGCGACGCGACCCAAAGATAAGCCTCTCCGATTTATCATCCGCAACGCCTTCACGCCTCAGACCGGAGGCTTCTGTGTTACAGGCAAGCTTGAGGCCGGTGCGGTTGTTCCTCGAGAAAAGCTCTTCCTATGTCCATTGAACGTTGGAATTCAGATCAAGGGCATCGAGGTAAACGGTGCTCAACGCAAGTATGCCGTTGCAGGTGAGAGTGCAGATCTCAACATCAAGGTTGACAATGAGGATGCTATTCACTCAGGTCAAATCATCTGCCCCGTCGAAGCGCCTGTCCCAATTGTCTCCAAATTCGAGGCTCAGATTGTTGCTAACCAATCCCGAAATAAGGTTCCCTTGCTGCCCGGTGCTCCACTTGTGCTGTTCACTCAGTGTGCAAGCGAACCTGCCTACATCTCTAAGATCATTGCCTTGCTTGCTCCCGATGGCACTGTGTTGCCACGAAAGATCAACAGATTCGTTCCAACTGATAGCAATGCGATTGTCGAAATTACCCTTGCGAATAATCGCAAAGTGTGTCTTGAAAGATACTCGGACTACAATGAACTCGGTCGGTTCTCACTCAGGAAAGAGGATGAGACTGTTGCGGTAGGCATCGTCACGAACATTGTGACGCAGCACAACCCCACTCTGCAAATGTAACGCATGCATCAAGAATCAACTTCTCAGAGGTACTATAGTATGTCCGCTCGCGTTATAATACAGTATCCATAACTTACAGTGTTTTATTTACCTCTCAATCGACACACTAGAGCTCCTCATGTTTGCGTTTCCTTGACAAGTCCTCAGCAGAAGCCTCGGACCCCCCCTTTGCTAGCTCCTTTTTATATGCCTCGAAGGCAGGTGCAAAGATAGAGTCGAACTTAGCGTCCATCTGTCGACGCTTCCGGTCGAAATCACGTCTAAGTCTATCTGAATTGACTTGGATCCATGCTTGCAGATCCTCCACCCAATTGAGTACCTTAAGTAGATCGCGTTCGGGGATGTATGGCGCCAGTGTGCGTGAAGCGCCAAGTGCTTGGTCACAGAGTGTTCTCAATGCTAGCAATGCCCTTTGTCTTTGTCGCTCTTGGGTGTCTGTCAGTTTGTGCGCCTCCGCTTCTTTCAGCATCTGCTGCACCTGCTCAGGAGTTAAGCGCCCCGCTCCATTCTCGTTAGTAATCACGATCCGGCACTTTACCCCACTCCTCTCTTCAATTGCGCTCACTGATAGGATGCCATCCTGATCGAGCGCAAATGTGACTAGAATGCGTGGTACACCAGAAGGTGCTGGGGGGATGCCTTCCAGCGATACCTTACCTAGAAAGTGATTGTCCTTCGTAGACGGTCGTTCGCCTTCGAAAATCTTGATATCAACCGCAGTCTGGTTATCTTCATCGGTTGTATATACTCGTGTAACTCGAGCTGGCACAGTCGTGTTTCGTTTAATAAATACGCTCATATTATGACCTGCCGTTTCGATTCCGAGTGACAGCGGCGCGACGTCAACGAGCAACAACTCGTCCTCGTCCTTTGCTTCGGCGTTGCTGCCAGGTAGTGTCGTGGACAACCCTTGGGCTTGATTATGTACGATCGCGGCCTGAACTGCTGCACCGTAGGCCACAGCTTCATCAGGATGAATCGACGAGTTTGGTGCCTTTCCTCCGAAGAAGTCCTGTATCATCTGCCGAATCTTTGGAATGCGAGTGGACCCACCTACTAGAACGATTTCATCAATGCGGTCAGGTGCAAGTTTAGTATCACGTAGGACAGCTTTAACCGGCTCCAGGCATCTCTGGAACTCCTTCTCGCAGAGGGCTTCAAAGCGCGCTCGAGTGAGAGGTACCTCAAGACTTACGCCCTGCCAAAAGTCTTCGATGGAAATTAGTGTTCGGAACGTTTCGGGACTCGACAACAGGCGTTTAGCTCGCTCTGATGCTGTACGTAGTCGTCGCAGGGCCCTCTTGACGTGCTCATTCTGGGGTTGGCCCTCTGTATCGAAGAGAGGTGGTAGTTCTGGATGCTTTTTCGCAAACTGACTGAGGACGTATGCCATAATCTTTTGGTCAAAGTCTTCACCACCCAGATGCGTGTCACCAGCAGTCGCACGGACCTCCAAATATCGACCATCCACCGCGAGGAGAGAAACATCGAAGGTGCCACCACCCAAGTCAAAGACGAGGATTAGCTTCTCTCGTCGCGAGTCCGTATCCTCCGAACTATCGTCTTTGTTTCCTTTGACCTCAACCAGACCTGGAGTTGATTTTCCCTCACCTGCTTCGCCAGTGGCTGTACTAGCTTGTTTTGTGTCATTCGGTAGTGTCTCCTGAAGACTTGCCTCGAACTGTGCCAGAAGATCCTCTTCATCACCCACGTCTTCGTCTGAGGACCTCTTCCCTGCACCACTGCCCTTATCCTTATCGCTCATTGCGTTGTCGCTGTCCTCGTCTTGGAAGACCCTGTTGGAGTTGGCCTTCATCCGTGCGTTCTCGTTCTCGGACACGTTGGGACAGGTGCCAAGTCCATACGCAACTGCAGCTGCTGTGGGCTCATTCACAATTCTGCGCACCCTGAGTCCTGCAAGTTCGCCTGCAACCTTAGTCGCACTGCGTTGAGCATCGTTGAAGTAGGCCGGAACTGTGATCACAGCGTCGTAAACCTTGCATCCAAGATATGCCTCAGCGATCTGCTTCATCTTGGCTAGAACGTACGCACTGATCTGCTCGGGTGTGTGTCTCACCTCTCTGCCTTGGATCTCCGTAGCCACCACGGGCTTGCCGTTGTCATTCACAACTCGGAAGGGCCAGGTCAGCATGTCTTTTTGGACCGAGGCGTCTGAGAACGCCCTTCCAATCAGTCGCTTTGCGTCAAAAATGGTATTGCGAGGATTCTCGGCTGCCTGGTTCTTAGCAGCCTGACCCACCAACACACTCCCGTCCTCCGTGAACGCTACGTATGATGGCGTGGTTCGCTCACCGAGCTCGTTCGCGATGATTTCCACGGCATTGTTGCGGAAAACGCCCACACATGAGTAGGTTGTTCCAAGATCAATACCAATCGCGTAACTGGGTTGCGGCTCCGCACCCGCGGGGTTACCAATGACCTCCCCGCGCGAGCTCTTCCGGTCCTCACCCGACATCGGAACGGGGTTTTTCGCTCTCCCTCGTGATATGAGTGGTATGACAAGTAATTGTCAGGTCTATTGGATATCTCTCGCGAATGCGCGTCTGCTGATGTCCTGTGATAGCGGCGGCACGGACTGGATCGCGAGATATTGGACCCTTGAAGGCGGGTTTGAAACGATTTTTTCCAACTTACTTTGCTGTATATTATCTCGGGTATATTGCATGATTACTGGGATATAATACGTGTTTCAGTTTTACTTCATGTTTATAAATTTACCCAAACCCCTTTTACCTTCCTTTAGACCATGGAAGCCGAGCAAAAGCTCCAAACAGAGGACCTCCTGATCGAATTGTAAGTAGATACAGCTCGTTATGTGTGATGCATGACATGTGACCCCTAGCCAAGTATGGATTCTGATAGCTGATTACTTTCCTTACCCCGATCTAGACGCCAGGTTTTCAACTCGGTGGACGTCGATGGCAGCGGTAGCATCAGCAGCAGCGAGCTGCACCGTGTCGTCGAACTCGCGACGGGACAGGCGCCGTCGGAGAGTGACCTGGCCACGCTAATGCGTAAGATGGATGCAAACAACGACGGGACCATTTCCTGGGAAGAGTTCTGCTCTGCGATTACAGAGTGGCTTGCAGAAGACGAAAAAACTAGCGCACAGGGCACTGGTGACGAGATCTTTGGTAAGCGGAAGGCACCCTTGAGTGGACGTGTGGAGATCCATCGCCGTATTCACAGGTTCTTCAAGCAGTTTCAGCGCCACAAGGACTTTGACCAGATGCGCCAAACCTTTGTGAATGAGGTATTGACCAATTCCAGAGCAGGACTGAGCCCTGAGGCAATCCTTGGAGCGCAGGAGTGCATTGCACGACTCGACCGCAGTCATGCCATCATTGCTCAGCTCTCGGATGTGGCGCAGGGAATTCAATCGAATGATGTTGATGTTGCAGTGTCTTGCACCCAGGCGCTCGCAGACCTGCTTTCTGTTACTGAAGTGTTCGCAACTCCTAATGAGCGCTACGAAGCCGGTGAGTTCCTCATGACCGTGTTCAACCTAGTGGCAGAGGCTGGTGTTATTGCTCGTGTTGTGAACTTCATGGGTGTTGAGGAATCACCTCAATTGCAATACGAGGCTGCTCGAGCTTTAACGTATTATTGCCCCGGGCCTCGCATCCCCCACACCCCTCCGGAGTCGATCTTCTATCCCGAGAAGATGCACCAGAAGCAGCAGCTGTTCGCATACTCCGTCCACGTTTACATTGCCCAGATGCTCGCCTCGCCCAATCTCTCGTGCCGCGAGCAAGCTTGTAACTTGATCGCTGCGCTCGCTTCGCACGACGCCGCAGCACGCAACTTCCTCTACGAATGCGGTATATTCAACAGCCTCTGCGAGCAAATTGACCCACAGGATCTGGCCCCCAAGTCGTACCTTGTCAAGATTGCCCGTGCGCTCTCGATCTTCTGTGGTGTCACTCACACCGACTTACTTGCCCCAGATCAGCTCGAGGCGGCGCTTCCTCGTTTGGCGGTGCTCTTCTCGATGGACGACCAGGATATTCTTCGACATGTTACTGCTGGACTCGCTTACGTGTTCCCCGGTATCGAAATTGATTCGACAATCCATGAGCGCATCGTCGCACTCCTCTCAGTTCAGATTGACGAGATCATCTTGTCGACATTGGTACTCTTGAATTCCATCGCCAGTGTCGACAAGGATGCAGTCGAGGTTTGGGTGAACATGGGTCTCCTTGAGCGACTCTCTGAGATGCTGTACAAAAGTACTTCTACCGCCATTCGTACTGAAATCTGCACACTCTTCGGTGCCATCGCGATTCGCCATGGTCTTGCATTGGCCCTCATCGAACAGAATGTATTCCCTGCGTTGTTCCAGGTTCTCTTGACCGACGACTCGCTACGCGGACGAGTTATTCGAGTTATTCGTGCTATTGTTACTACACCGCAGCCCAAAGACGTCAAAGTGCTCGTGGAACAGTACAATGTTGTCAAGACCCTCTCCCTGTCGCTGGCACTGTTCAAGACGTGGGACGAGGCCCTTATGGATTTGTATTCTGCCACCGCACCTGCGTATAATTATTCCTTTGTTTCAGATGTCCTCGCCACGCTAAATGATTTGATTGATGTGGGTGAGCGCCTGCTACTCCAGCAGACCGCCGCTAGCGAAGCAGATAGTACTAACATCAACCCATTCACCAAGTACTTCGGTATGCAGCTTCTAGAAAGCGTGTTCAACGTGATGCGTATCTTCTCCACGGAGTGTGCTGCTGACCCCACGATCTGGACAACTGCTCCTGGTGTGAGTGACATGGCGGTAACTTCCAGTCCTCGACTTGCCAGCAAGCAACCTCAGATCTCCGTGATCGATTCGAGTATCGTCTCTAACTTAGAGGACTACATGAAGCGCCTTGTAGTCCGTATTCGTGATATGCACATGCGTGCACACTCCCAGCTCTCTCAGCTCATCAGCTCGCGTGTAGCCACGGAGGAGAAGCAGTACTTTGATCAGCTCGAAAAGAGCCGCACTTCAGCAGAAAGCGAGAGGACCAAGCGTGCACGTTCACAACGTTCCCTTTTGCCAAGCCTCGGTGCTCAGAATATGGACGGTGACATGGTTACGGTTAAGTTCATTCTGCAGCTGAGCTCAAAGGCCGACGATGTGGGTGATAACCGCGTTGCAACGGTCAATCGGGGTATTAGCTTACATGACTTCATGCGTGTGATTCAGCAAAAGTATGGTCGTCGTTATGTGCCTCAAATGACTGACCAGGATGGTGATCTGATCACCATTGATACACAGGACGCACTCACCGATCTTTTGTCTCGAGCGGTTCCTGGTGAGCGACTCAAGATTCATCTCCTCAACCCTGCACTCACGAACCCTGGTCTCGTTGTCCGACGACAAGAGTCAGGCCACTACTCGGCTGCCCTTGAACGTATTGAGACCAAGGATCAACTCAATAAGCAGAGGTCCCAAATTGTGCAAGAATTTTACCAAGCAACAGAATTTTCGAAGGACCAGCTTCACAAACTCTTCAATGTTTTCCTTGAGGCATCAAAGGACGGCTTCATTGATCGTGAAAGCTTCAAGCAGTGCATCGAGAAGCTCAAGTTACCTGGATTCGAAACCGAGGAGGCAATTGATATCCTGTTCAAGGGCTTCGACAAGCAAAACCAAGGCTTAATTGATGTTCGTCACTTTATTGCGGGACTTGCCGCGATCAACAGTGGATCATACGACACCAGAATTGAATTCCTCTTCCGTGCGTATGATCTGGATGGTAGTGGTACGTTGTCACGAGACGAAATCGCCAGTTGTGCGCGCGTCTTGCTCGAAAGCCGTGGAGGTAGTATCGACCCTAATTTCCTGGAGGCTTTCATTGAGGCCGCTTTCAAGCATGATAGCGATGGTGATGGTGAGCTGAACTTCCAGGAGTTCAAGCGTGCAATGCTGAACGAGAAGGCGATTATGGCTATTCTTTGGTCACAGATCAAGCCTGAAGGCGCCCTCCTTCCTGAGTCGCGCAAGGACCATGATAAGAGCCACAGCAACAAGGATAACAAGGACAACAAGGGTGGTAAGGGTCATCAGAGTAACAACAACAATCACAAGAACAAGAACAATAACAACAACAACAATCGCAACAACAACCATCACTCCCGCAAGTAGGAAACTCATCATGTCGTGCCGTATTAGCCAATAAATGAGTCCGTTTAATCGCGTGTTAAGCGAGTGCTGTCGACAACTCTGTAGAAGATATGAGAATATGGCATTCGGGATTTGCCATCCGTTGTAACAATCTTGTCAAAACCAAGATATGGATGAAGCGAATGTAGCGAAATTCAGAAATAGAATGGACTAAAGGTGTTTCCATAGCTGTGGTTGGGAGTGATCCGCCGACTTCCCGCGATGTAGAGCTCTTCTGTTCTTTGGTCCGTGAGCATGGCTACCAGAACTGGTATGGTGCCTGCGATAGTGCTGACTATTGTAACGAGAATTGGATTGATGAGCCGCCTCGGAGTTGGAAGAGCGTGGGTTCAATGGAACCGTCGTTTGATTGTATCCACATGGAACCAGCGATGAAGGCACAGAGTTGCTATCAGTCGCTGATTCAGCACAGGCTGCATGACCATGAACCCTCAGTTCCGATTGACCAGTGGGTTGTAACTGCCTAATGGAAGCATGTGCAGAAGCAGGCATGATCCCTGGGCTGGGCCTGCTCGCCCGCGAAGTGACAGAAACCGACGTAGGGCGCACCTGGGGTTTGACAGTTGCGGTCTCATCGGACTTGAGTCGGCGAGGCACTCCCCCATGAACTCTTGCGAGGACTGGCAAGGCTGTGGATTGGTGACTGTTTCCATCTTGAGTGGATCCTGAAGTGAATGGTGTGTAACATGAAATCGTCGATGCGGTGGTTAAAACATTTCCTGAGTGTGGAGCCGAGTGGGCAGAGGATGAGAGCCGTGTCGTAGCTGAGAAACGAGGATGTGGTTGACTTGAAGGAGCTAATGTAGCGGACGAGAAGTTAGAAGATGTTGCTTGAGATGAATTTCGAGATTGAGATTGTGCCGTCATAGAAGGACCAATGCTCTCGCTAGAATCACTCGCGTGCTGCATAGCGAGAAGTTGTTGATGTCTTTGCTGGATCAGCGCTTTGATGATTCCACGGCGCATTCGCCTACGCTTCGAGCGACTCAGCCCTTGACGAGACATTTGAGCCTTGAGAATGGTTAACCGATCATTCTGGATATACTGGGGTGTAAACTCCGTATCGCAAGTGGGGCCGTGATGTCTCAGGTCGCTCAGGTCGGCGTGCAGAGTAGCTTTCCTCTCGGGATCAGCGCATTCCGAATGACTCTCCGCAAGATGGTGCCGTGTCTTAGCGTGGTGCACATTTGTCGAACGATGAGTACTGGATGGATTAAGAACTTGATGCGAATGATGCTGATATGAATGCTGGTTACGAAGCGGCTGCTTGCGGCCAACCTGCTGTGGATGTTTGGAGACGTGAGGCTGGCGCTGTTCGCGATGCGGAAGTATTGCTCCACGGGACTGATGCTCTCCTCTGGAATGAGCGTGGAGATTCACCAGCTTGTCGCTGTGATGAGTTACCGGTGTTTGTTGTGGTTCTGTCAATTCATACTCCAAAACCTCCTTGCTCTCGTAAATGTGCGAATACCGCATCGACGTTGCGTCAGCGGGGGGCGCGACCTGTGGCAAGATCGCAGAAGTCGCTGCCACAGCAGCGCTATGAAACTGCGACGGATGATCGTCGTTGAGTGTTGTCACCCAAAATGGAGAAAGCAAGGCTGAAGGGATGGGATAGGCTGTTGGGTCGCTCGTAGAGCGGCAGGTGCTGTGTCCACTCGTCTGAATCATCAACCCGTAGGCTTGATTCGCGGAAACAGCGGAGGTACTGCAACCCAGTCTCTCTGGACCCACAACTTCAGAACTCAAGCCAGAGTTAGGCCCCAAACTCGCCTGGCTCATGGCGAGACAGGCCGCTTCATGGGCAGCTTCCACTGCAGCCCTCGCGGCATCACTCGAGCAGGACGGAAGATCTGCTTGGACTGGGGGAATCTCGAAATTACTCAGAAGCGACATTCTTCATGGTGTGCATTCCTTGCAGTGCGTTGTATACAGTGTTTAGCCAAGTCTGGTGATGTTAGATGGTGGATGCCAGCACGACGGGGAGGACAGAGAAGGTGAGGAAATGTGTGGGATACGAACAACATATGATTCCCCGATGCTCACCAGGCGCTCTTCCAGTGCGTCTCCAGCTTCCGTGCGAGCGTGGCTCACGGATCACATGCCTGTACTCGAACTCCAAAATCGCTTCATAGCCCTAGAGTGCAGATGACATACACGTAGGAGGCGCAGTAGGATGGCCAGGATGCGAGTGTATATGCACGGCAGAGAATACATGCACGCAGAATCCAGGGTGAATCTGGGTTTGAGGAATCAAGACCCAGTACCCCCAGCGCGGTGCACTACGACTGTGAGCTCAAGTCTCGAGTTGAAATTTTTCAGCGATGGGTATGAATATATCTCTCGCAAGAGTGCAGTCGCTTCTTTATGATACTCTCGAGCTAATTCGCGTCACTCTTTGGAAGCAGTATAATGTATATATATACAAACCAATAAAACGTAATTGAAACCACTGGCTGACTTACAATCAAGAGACATCCAGCCATGTCTCCTTTCTGGCTCACTTACTTCTCTTCTTGTGAGTGCGTGTTGCCGTCATCGCTCGTACTAGCTGTCGTTCAGAGCAATCGCAGTGAGCGCCTTGGTGTGCCCTTTGTAATCTACAATGATGTCACCCGTCTTGAGATCCCACAGCTTGCCGGTTCGGTCCGAACTCGCCGATACAAGATAAGCCGAGTCAGCACTGAAGGCGCAGTCCCAGACCCATGCCTGGTGTCCCGTTAGCGTGCGCTCAAGCTCAAAGTTCTTCTCGACGTTCCACAGACTGATCGTCTTATCCGCACTCGTCGTCGCGAGCGTCTTGCCGTCGGGCGACAGCACACACTTGAGGATGTAAGTAGGGTGGGCATCGAACTTGTGCAGCAGTTCTAACTCGGAAGCTCTGGATCCGGTGAACTTCCAGACAAAGCATCCACCCCGGTTGTTTGCGGCAACTACAACGCTTGCGTCTGTGGCCACTGTGACTGATCGCAGCGGGATCTTGCCGTCGGGAATGATGTCCACACCGCAAGTCGTCGCTTTAAGATCCCAAACTCGAAGATTTCCATCCTCATCGACAGAGACCAGGTCAACTTGATTCGGGTGCAGAGTCACACCCGAGATAGGCGACTTCCCTCTGAAGTCCCGCTGGCAGCCAGGCGCACGCAGGTCCCAAATCTTGATCGAGCCGTCTTCGGATCCGGTGTACATCCATTTGCTTTCCTTTTGGAAGCCCAAGCTGGTGACATTCGAGGTGTGGCCTGAATAGGAAGTCACAGGTTGGGAGCTGCTACCGAGACAATCAAACAGGCGGACGTGCGGATTGCCGGCAGCAGCCAAGAGCCGCTTGTCGGGCGTGATTTCCAGTGCATTCACCTGACTTTCCTTATGTTCCAATGTTCGTTGTACGTGTCCCGTGGGTGCGACCCAGAAGCATATGCTGTGATCGTATCCACCCGTCGCTAGGATCACGCTCTTTTCAGCCATCTTGGTTTTTGCCGCGCTTGTGAGCTAGATCGCCAGAAATACCGCGTGGTGTGATATTCCAAGCGAGTCCAAAATCTGCGCCTGCCCTGAGCCCTGACTCTTTTTGTACAAAAGTTTTTCAAGGGTGGATGGGTTCAGTCTGCATTTGCCAGATCCGGGGGTGATGGAATACTCAATTCGCAGTGCTGTGAGCAGGATACAAAACTCTGGATTTCGCAGCATGTGCTCGTTAAATGGTATGATAAACTGCAAAACCTCACACATCACGCGCGGGCAATCTGTATCAACCTTGCATCGCCGTACGAGGTCGGATGCATCCCACTCAAATCGAGCAGAATGACACTCGCACCGAGTTTGACGAAACTTGCAGTGAACCCTTGCATTTGGGCATAACTCTGAGAGTGATACAATTTCTAACCCCGTATAACTTTGAGTCTCGCGCCGATCTCCCAGGCGGTGGACTGATGCCGCTACCGCTCGCAACCGCTGCGCGGAAATGCCGCTCCCCAACAAGGTCGCAAGTACGTCGTCGGTCAACCGCCACCATCCCTCTCGACTGCGCACAGCCTGCAGGTGATGTGCGAAGATCTTATGGGAACTGGATGCATAGCATGACTGCTAGTGTGATCCTGTGTCCGCATCTGTAGCCTCGAGTGTGGTTGGAAGATGGATTTGTCTTGCTCAGTCAAGGTTCAGGTTTCAGCCGTTTGGGACGTGTATGTGTGGACGTGACTCGCTTGGCGTCATCTCTCATGATGAAACTAGAGTGAATGCTGGATGTCGCGCCGGCACCATCTTCGCTTTCCATGAGCAACCTAACCGTGCTCACCCGGGCTTTCCCCGTGACAACCTCCAACTTTTAGACAGCCGGCCAGCCAGTGGCAGTAAGGCACTTCAGGAAGTCACCATGAGCAGCAACGCGGCCCTGCTTGACAAGCTTATGGGTGTAGATCGCAATGGAGAGAATGCGGATGAGTATGACATCCTTGACTCTCGGTTGTGCAAGTACTACTTGGCGTGGAAGTGTCCCTTCGACTTGCTCATGGGCACGAAAGGCGATGCGGGACCATGCCCAAGAATTCATAATGAGAGGGTGAGGGTACGGTATCAAGAAAAGGTCGGGTCTAACCCGGGGAACGATGAGTTTGGCTTCTTAGCCGAACTCAAGCACGCCATAGAACGCGAAATTGGCAAAGTAGATCGTACCATCGCGGAGCAAATGAAGCGTTCTGATGTCTTCAAGGACCCTGAATGCAACAACCCGCTTTATATTGCTCTCACAGAGCAGGTAAAGGGACTCTACACACAGGCCTTGGATATGGCAGCACAGAATCGTTATGATGAGACTGTAGCCTTGCTCGAGGCTTGGAAAAACTTGGATACGAAGCGACTGAGCATTTACCTGGAAGAACTACAAAAGAAAGATCCCGATGCTGCAGCAGCGGAAATCAATCGTCTCAAGCACCAACAGCACCAGCGTTTGTACCCTTGTGAAGTATGTGGCCTTATGATGTCAGCGAACGACTCCGCGGTGCGTATCGCAGATCATTTCATGGGCAAGTCCCACATGTCATACCAAGAGTTACGCTCAAAGCTCACAGAGCTTTCGAAGATGAATCTGCAGCCCAAGTTTCCAAAGCGTAATCCCCAACATACGTACAAGTACCACGGCTACAAACCGGCTCAAGGTGGAAACTTCATCCCTTATAACTCTCGAGGGCGAGATTTAGGAGATGACCGAGGCCGAAGACGCCCGCGAAACGACCGTAACATCTGGCGAGATGATCGTGACGACCGCAGCCATCGAAGCAGCCGACGGCGCAGTCGTACTCCGAGTCGCAGTCGTAGCCGTAGTCGTAGTCGTGATCGTAGTCGAAGCCGATATCGAAGTCGAAGTCGAAGTCGCACTCGCTCACGTACTCGAAGCGGAAGTCGCGACCGACGACGTCATCGAAGCCGCAATCGGTCTCGTGATCGATCTCGTGATCGAAAACATCGTCGAGATCGAGAGCGTGGTGAAGAACAGAGCCAAGCACAGGACCAAGAAACGAAGGAGACTGTCCAGGACCAGGCTAACGCGCCAAGCGAAAGCGCGGACATCCAGAAGAGTCGCGAAAGTCGTCGTAGTCGTCGCGATCGTAGCTCGAGCTCGAGTAGAAGCCGTAGCAGAAGCCGTAGCAGAAGCCATAGCAGAACACGAAGCCGAAGTCGAGGCCGACACCGAAGGCGAAAGCATCGCTCTCGCAGCAGAAGTCGAAGTCGCAGCTCAAGCTCCAGGAGCCGAAGCCGAAGTGGCTCTCGGCATTCTAGGTCACACAGACATCGAAGCCGGCGCGACCGTAGCTCGAGCGATAGTCGTAGCCGTAGCCGCAGCCGCAGTCGAAGCAGAGACCGCAACAAGAGCGAGCGGCATCGGCACTTTAGTAGCCATTCGCGCAGTCGAGATCGTTCCAAGGAGACTTCAAACGAGGAAGCGGCACCGATCACTTCGACTGAACCACAGGAGACCCGCGTGAACGACGTCCAGGAGAAGGATAAAGTACTGCAAGCAGAAAATGCTCCCAGTTCCGAAGAGTCTAGTCGCAGTGAATAAACGTATGAAAACGCTTACTGTACCCGTATGTTTATGGTACCATGGTGGCCCATGTGTGTTTCAGTGAGAAGGCCAGAGATTACTCAGCGGTGGAGCTCCTCCGAAAATTGCGCTCAAGGAATAGTACACGAGATCTCATCAGCTCCAGCTCATGTGCGAGAGCGTTCTTCTCGTCCTCTAGCTTCCAGCTTCGGCTCTGGGCTTCAGTGAGCCTCTGGAAGATCTGTGCCACCCAGGTGCCTGCGCTGAGTGATGTGACTTGTCCATCCTTGCACAGCTCAGCATGCAACTGCAGTTCCTCTGGAGTCACTGTAATGTCACGACTGCTGCGAAGCCGCTGAGAAAGCAGCGCGATTTGTGCCCTGAGTTCTTTCTCTCGAGACGCCCACTTTGCCTGAGCAATCTCAAGCCTTTCTTCAGCGTGACAACCCGCGAGCAGCAGCTCGAGTGTGCGCAGATGCTGCTTGAAGAGCTCCTCTTGATGCACAGAGGACTCACCTTCGTCCCTCCTTGCTTCAGGATCGTTCAATATCGGCAGCGGAAGCTCCGAAATCCTCCGCCTCAGAACCTGAATCAGGTTCGTCCAAGCTGCTCCCTCAGAAATAATTTCATTGGACATCGATGAGCTCGAGGCTGGACCAGAGCTTACGGTCGCCTCTGGAGACGCGCCTGTGGCGGAGGTAGATAGAGCAGCGGTAATATCGTTGCTACGTACGGCTTCCAGCCTCTCAATCTCTGCACGTTGCTCATTTACGAGCGCCTAAAACGGGGGCAGAATGGGGAAAAAAAAATCGTCACTCAAAAAACTCTTATAATTCTTTGTGCCGTCTGGGAGTAAAGCGGAATGGAGCAGATTGTGGCGCCAAAGGTTAGTAAACGTACACGTAGTCGTCTAGACTCGTTTGCCCAGTGTTCCTCTCGCTGCATGAGATTTTTAATCTCGGACTTCATCTCCTGGATGCTACACTCCATCTCTGCTGCAGCTTGCTGTCGAGCCTTCCTACAAATGCAGAAGAATGTATAAGCAATAATATTAGCTCTGTCCCGTAATAAAGTGTAGCGATAGCTATGAGAAGACACAGCGAAGTGAATAAGGGGCAGAAACCCGGAGTTTACACGTACTTCATGCAGACTTCCTCGAGTTTCTGGATCTCTTCCTGCAGTGCAAGAATTTTTTTCTCCGCCAAGTTCCGTTGTTGTCGAAAGTCAGTAGATTTTTCTTCTTCGCGCCTAAGGCGGGCTTCACACGCCTCATACTGCTCACGGACGCTCTGAAGCTGGCTCTTCAGTTCTTGACATGGTTGAAAGAGGGGATGAAAGTAGTTGTTAGTCGCCGCAGTTCACATGTATACTCACGCCAATACAAATCATTCGTCGAATAGAGCACGTACCTGCAATTTCTGCTTCGTAAGCCGTACGCTTTGAAGAATACTTGGCCATAAGGTCGCGCATTCCCTGGGTATACATCGATACCTTGGACTCTAGTTGTTCCTCTGTGGCAAGCAGCTCCGCCAGCCGCTTCGAGTCCTCGCGAGCGCTCTTCCGCACTGATGTCAAAGTCTCCACTAACTCTGCTTTCTCGGCCTCGAGTGCTCTGATGGCCTCTTCTCGCACCGAGACCATGGTAGTTAGCTCCTCTACCTTGGCCTCAAGATCCTTCGTAGCATCCAGAGCTATCTTCGTTTTCCTCAGTTCTTCGGAGCGTTCGACGACGTTCGCTCTAAGCGTTCGAATAGAGGACTGAGCATCCTGTAACGCTTGCTCCAGAGTAGCTATAAATGAGATGGCGGATTTGCGACTAACATAAGTCATGAAATATTAAATGCATATAAGATATTCAGACACCGGAGTCAGTGCAGATGCAGAATATCGTGGCTAACTTACCAATCTTATCCTCAAGCTTAGCCTCCTTGGCCTGGTGAGCCTCTCGTTGCGCCTTTTCCTCGTTTTGAAGAGCTGCAAAGCGATCTTTCAAGTCTTCGAGCTCTTTTGAGACTTTGGCAAGTGTCTGAAGAGTCGCATCGTGTTCGGCCTGACGCAGCTTCTGCACCTTCTCTACGATGGCTGCGTTATGTTGCTCGCGCCGCAGCTCCTCCTGCAGCTGAGCAATTTGTAGCTCGTGTTTACGCTCGCTCACTTTGTGTGTCCGAACCGTTTCGTCAATCAACGTCTGGTTGCTCAGGTTATTCTTGCGCTCATCGTTAAACACCTGTTCAAGCTCGTTGTAAGCGCCTTGAAGGACATCATACTGCATTCTGAGGTCACGCACCTCCTGCTGATGTCGAACAAAGGCAGTCTCAAATTTTTTCTCTTCTGCTGTGAGCTGGCGCTCAAGCATGGAAATTTTTTCGTGCAGCTCTTCGATCAGTTGATTTCTGTCTCTAGCTTCGCCCCTGAGCTGGTGAATCTGCATCTTGTAATCCTCAATTTCAGCTTTGAGCTCCAGAATTGTCGCTTGCAGCTGCTCTTTGTACCTTTGCTCAGCAGCTGCATTTTTTCTTAGTGCTTCAGTCGAAGCTTTAAGCTCTTGGAGCTCGTTAGTAAGCTGTGTAACCCTAAGCTTGTTTACATGACCTTCTTGTCGAAGTTCGGTAACCAATCGATTTAGTACGGCCACTGCTTCAGATCGCTCGGCTGGAATAAACCCTTCATCTTTGCTTGCTTGCACGTCTAAATATCCCAAAATTTGGGCACAATCCTGAGGAACCTTTGCCTGAACGTAGGTCACCATACGATGATTCTGAGGTCTGCTTCTCTCAGGAATAGTTTCCCTGCTGGTATCTCCAAATACCCTTGGATGCGCGGTTTTAGGCCGAACCTTTGTGATCAGTGCAGGTGCCGTATCATTCGCGAAAATTGGAAGAGCTGGTTCCTGATGTGATGGAGGCTCTGGAGCTAGTTTCGGAACTTTGTCAGGACCTGAGGACCTGGTCTCATCTGTGGATGCCGACTCAGTCTGCGGTTCTACAATTGCTTCAGCCTTCACTGCTTGTTCGCGCTGTTGCTCGCGTTGCGGAAGGGTGGTCGTTCGATCCGAGCGTGTTCCAAACTGCGATTGTGCACTCAGAGGTCTTAGCCCGAACGCTGCGTTCCTCTTCGTATGTACGGCAGAGAAGGGTCGGACGTGGGCGAGTGTCGCGTTGACGGAGAGTGGTGCGGGGACGAGCTGTGGGTTGGTCGTCGTGAGGTCCGCGCTGGTGTTGGTGCTTGCACTGGCGCGCGAGAATGCCGATAACGGTCGCTGTGAAGATTGGAGTGTGGACTGCTGGAGCTTAGGTTGAACAAGTTTGGGAGGTGTGGTGCGGTTCACGTTCTCGTCAGATGGCAGTTTGCACCTGAACGGCACACTCACGTCGTCTTTAAGTTGTTTTGGTGACCAACTCGCATATCCCTGAGCCGTGTTCAGCAGGGTCGGCAGGTCTGCCCCAGCATTCAAATGTCCAGGCTGCATTCCAGATGCCAACGCTTCTGCAACGGAGTCTGTATCCGTGCTTCTAGTAGTAGTTCACGATGTGTAACTGCTCGTGTGATCTGCTCATGTCCCGCGCGTCTCGGTGCCGGGATATATCGTCGCGGATGTCGTGCTCGAATTCGAAATTTTCAGTGCTCGAATTAAAAATTATATTTTTCGATTTTTATTTTCTTATTTTCTGAGTGGGAAATAAAAAATACTCTCGAAAAAAAAAAAATTGTCCAGCATGAGAGGCCAAATGGGACAATCTCTGGACTCGAATATCTCGCGCCACACTCACTGACGAGCGCAACTCGACACGTTTTGTAACTCTAGGTCACGCACAGATCAAGACCATGGGGTAAGTAGCCTGGAAGTACCCGGGAATCCTGCAAAAACGCGCCTTTTCTCATCCCTCGGCTCTGACAGGACCGGTTGGATGGTGTATGCGCGATTCTGATGTATGCGGACCATCTCACACACCTTGGATATAGGTTCTTTGAGCATGACAATGACGAGGAGCAGTCATTTACAAAGGAGTTCAACAAGTCGTGCAGCCTGAGCTACAAGACGAGGCTCTGGGGCTGTGCCATCTGCTTCGTTTTGGGCTATGTCATCATGTTCATGTCGCTGCTGACCGTGCCAGGCATGGGCAAGCACCCAGAGAAGTTCGCTATCCTCTACTCGCTCGGCAACATCATTGCCCTCGTCAGTACATGCTTCCTCTGGGGTCCTTGGGCACAGATTAAGAACATGTTCGCCAAGATTCGCGTCGTCGCTACGGTCATCTACCTCGTTTGCATCGCCGTCACCATTGTGCTCGCCATCAAGGTCAAGAAGGTCGTTCCCATCTTGCTCATGATCATCATCCAGTGCTTCGCCGGCATCTGGTACAACCTATCCTACATTCCAGTACGTCTAGTCGAGATCCATCCTGCGCTGTGACAATCTCGGGGAGCTTTTCTGGCGCCAGTTCTGGCTCCTCGCAAACGTGTGTTACTATGCTGCTATGTCCCCACACTGCTCCCGGCCAGTACTTACCTCATCATTACGCTGTTGCCCCTCTTCGCTCTCTCCCCTCTAGTTCGCTCGCAAGATCGTCAAGAAGTGCATCACCAGACTCTGTACATAAATCAGTGAATAAACCCTCTTGGGCGAATCTTACTGCCCTGTCTCTCCGCGGAGAGTCCTTATTATACCCATGCAGGTGTTGGAAGCTGTCTGCGATGTCTCCTGAGGGAAGTCGCACGTGATGTCGCTGTAGTGGGCGAGGCAGTCACGCGAGTTCGAGAATCCTGCCACGGGTGGATGGAATCACGAAAAAGTTCGTGGGTTCCACATTTGGCACGATTGAATATCTCGCACGGTGGCGCAGCAGGCGAGCTGCCTTACATAGAATACGATGGAGACCAATCAGGAACGACGCTCTCTGTCGGTTTCCCGTGTCTACGCCGAGGTCAACCGCATAAGACCTGCTAGCTACTGTACGTACCTACTTGGTTCTGGATGTCATATGTCGCATTTGACCCACTTGCATGTGCTGACTCGACCTAATCGCCCTGTTTTCTGCATCTAGGGGACTATGACAACCTGAAAATCACATGGAACTCAATGGCAAACTACGAGGTGTCTCGAAGAATCGGACGCGGAAAGTACTCGGAGGTTTTCCTCGGACGGAACCGCGCGAATGACACCCAGTGCGTCATCAAAGTTCTCAAGCCCGTCAAGAAAAAGAAGATCAAGCGTGAGATCAGTATTCTCCGCAACCTATGCGGTGGTCCAAACATTGTCACACTCTTGGACTGTGTCCGAGATCCCGTCTCAGGCACCCCTGCTCTGATCTTTGAGCGCGTCGAGAACTGCAGCCCGCAGCAGCTGTATCAATCTTTCACGGATTGGGACACCAGGTACTACATCCGTGAGATTCTCATTGCGCTCGACTACGCCCACTCTCAGGGCATTATGCACCGAGATTTGAAGCCACAGAACATCATGTTCGATCCCAACACTCACCGACTCCGAGTGATCGACTGGGGTCTCGCGGAGTACTACCACCCGGGTGAGCAGTACAGTGCACGTGTGGCTTCACGCTTTTTCAAGGGACCCGAACTGCTGGTGAATCTACGAGACTACGACTATTCTCTTGACATCTGGTCCCTGGGCTGTGTGTTCGCTGGAATCATTTTCAAGAAGGAACCTTTCTTTCAGGGCGAGGATGACTTCCGACAGCTCGTCGCAATCAGTCAAGTCTTGGGTACCGATGATCTCCTTAAGTACCTGAGGAAGTACAGGCTAGAGCTGGATCCACACTTCGCATCTATCCTCGGTCAGTATCCTAGAAAACCTTGGTCCAGGTTTATTACTCCAGAGAATCGCCACTTGGTTCATCCTGACGCACTGGATCTCCTCGATCGCATGCTCGTTTATGACCACCAGAAGCGAATTACAGCAGCCGAGGCTCTCCAGCATCCGTATTTCAAGCCTGTCATTGAATGGGAAGAACAGCAACGCGCGTTGCTAAGAGAAATGAGAGCTAAAGAAGGTGAAATGGGTGCACTTGAGGACTCGAGCATAGAGCGATCAGCGGCGGCAACGACATCAGCATCGTTGCACCCTTTATCTGCAGCTGCAGCGGCAGCAGCTGAAGCAGGGGCAGAAGAGAGCATGCCAGCCAGTAGTTTAAGCAATCCAACAGTCAATAGCACCACCACCACCAATCAGAGCAGTAGTCAAGATGTACAGAATCCAGAGTGATGTGTGGTTTATATTGTACGTTTAGCAATAAAATTAGCAAAGGGTCTTCCGTCTGGAAACTCGTTGATGTAATTTGCTACAGTCGTGAAACCAGCGGCTTCAGAGAAAACTTCCTCCAATTGTCCCTTCTTGATCACGTTTGATGGGTGGCTGCAGCCTTCCGCAAAGTGTGAATACAAGATGTACCCCCCAGGGGCAACTAACTGCGGGAGGAAGGGCAGTAGTCCTTCGCTGTGGAAGCGAACAAGCATAACAAGATCAAATTGGCGATCATACCAAGGATAGCAGCCCGGATCCGTCGCTGCAGGTATCTTGGAGCCTGCTTCAGTCATGATGGGACGATGCTGTGCCAAGTTCTTCTCTGTTGACTGTGAGGGCAGTTGGGTCGCATTGGTACTCTCTTCAGTCGGGGGCTGTCTTCGGAGGACATGCTGCTGCGTCAGATACAATGACAGTTCCGTTTCATACGAAGGCTCGACCGGCCGTGATGCAATGACACCATCAGCACGAATTCTTGATCTGAACGGCGCGACAAAGCTCAAAACCTCATTATCTTTGGCAGCTAGCTGTAGATTCGTCAACATCTGAGGGATCTCATCAACGCAGAAGGCTCGCCAAAGTGATTGTTCACCTTGCTTGCGTGCAGCGAGCCATAGTGAATCTCGCCCCTGCCCACATCCAAGGTCAAGAGAGGTGAAAGGCAGTTCGCTTCCTAACATCGTTTTCGCTTCGGGGAGATCCAACGAAGCGTGGTAACGCGGTGATTTCATCTCATCGACTGTGTGCGGCGTCTGCGAGTTGCGCTCACAAAGTGATGCCTCTATCACTGAGACGTATTCTTCGAGGAGAGGGCTTGGGTGATAAAAAACTACTGGTGACTCCTCCAAAGTCCCAAGCTGACAGGTCCGAATGTACCCTTCTTCTTCGGATTGTTGAATACACGACTTGAAGGTCCGCTCCAATTCCTCCCATGGTCGAATTGCTGTAGGTGCGCTGCCAAGGTCCATGGTACTATCATACCCTGAAAGTGATGCCTGCGAAGCCCAACCAATCCATCCTGTGCTCAAGAGTTTCGCCACGAGCTGTTCTCTCAAGACCGTACTGGCTTGAGAGTCAGAAGCGAAGAGTCTTTCTAGGTCAAGAAGGTCACCAGCACCTGGGATCATATGGAAACATCTACGCACGGTTTCCTTCTCATTCGGTGTTAGCTTATCGAGCGCTGCGAAAAATCCCAATTCAGGGCTTGGCTCAGTTGTTGATTGTGCCGAGGCGCACTTCTGTCGTTTGTAGAACTTGCCCTCCTCGCGATCCGATGAAGAGGTAGGCACCTCGGTGTCTCCAGATTCAGACCCACCCAGTGCACCAAAGGTTGTGGCAAATTCACATAGGTTCTCAATTGTGGCTCGTGCTCGAATCACACCAGACTTGTCTCGAACGCAATATGACTTGCCCTCCTCGAGACGTTCGCTCGTATCCAAAATTTGTAGAAGATGGTCCCAGTACCTTACGTCGTGTGGCCGCTGACGAATAGCATCTAGGCCGACTGTCTCGACTATCTTGGCCTCCGCTGACGTACACTGCCGAATTACCAAGTCGTAGACGTGAGGTTGTAGGTAGCACACAGGCGTGATGTTCTTGTACGAGAGTGCATGCTCCACTGGGTATTGGTCCAGAGGCCGATCTGGCCCCTCGAGACAGACAATCCCAGCCACAGTCCAGGGGGCGGGTCGTGTTGCAAAGAAGAAAGCGGCCAGGCTCAGGTCGCCGAAATCACATAGTACTAGGAACGGTATATGCCTGGGACACAGCTCGAAGAGTCTCCGGTCCAACGGGGAGACACAGCCAGCCTGCTTCGATTCTTTCCCATCCCCTTCCTCGCATCGAAAGGGTATGTGCTTCGAACCCGCAATGTGCCACCTGTCGTAGTTCGCCCTGCGTCGTATATCCACTAGAATGACAGAGTCAGAGGGGGGCTGGGTAAGCTCTGGATCGGACGCAAGCGCTTGCATTGAGACTACCAGGGCGTGGGGCTACGTACATATAGGTATGGGGCACTTTAATAGGGCACTCAGCAGCTCGACTGGACTCCGGTCTTCCAAGAACGCAGAGTATCCCGTTCCTTTCAAGGGTGAGGAATCTTTTAGCGCCGATTTGCTCATGATGCGAGAAGTTGTGCAAGATAATAAGAAAGCAACAAATCAAAGCTAGTCTATTATACACTAATATACACTTTGTTTGACGAGGAAGGCCCTAGAACCCAAGATACACCATGTTCACAAATCTGCGCAGAGCTGGGTTTTGACTGGGTCTTGAGGCTCTTGGTCCGCGACGAGGATGAGTTTGTTCCGCAGGGCAGTGTTGTCGAGGGTTTCCGGTGGTTCAGAGACTATCTGCACGATTTCTCGGTCAAAAAGTGCTTGCCACATGCGATCCTCAGGATGGCTATGAGACATGGTGAGCACTGAGAACAGCTTTCGCACCCAGCGCGAGTTTGACGCACTTCCCATGTGCGTGCAAAGCGAAGTGAGGGAGGCCTCAGCCTCATGCCAGGTGTAGGCGAGCAGCGAGTTCCGCAGCCCTACGGTAGAGATTCCACACCTTCGGAAGTCCAAGAGAGCAATTCGGATGGGTGTTCTTTCAGGTTCTTCCCTGGATTCGAAGCAAGCGCGGCCGAGTAGTAGCAAGAGAAGATGTAGCATAGGAGCTGGGCATGATATCTTCCTATCGAGTAGCATCGGCGACGACGAGGACGCGCTGGACTCCTCGTTGTGAATGGGGGTTCTCATAAGCAACCCCACATTCCCCTTAAAATTGACTCTGAAAACATACTTACCGAACGTTTGATGCGATGGACTGATGCTAGTTGGAGCGCACGATGCACGGATGGTCAACAGGAGGCATAGGATTAGTAGCCTTGGATCTGTGCCACGAACCTGGCAATTTTCGAGACTGAGTGAGACCGTCTGACGACTCAAACTCTGGGTATTCTCATGACGTGACGAAGTCATCACAGCAGTGGCCGGTGACATTCGACACGTTGTAATATCGGCATCAAGTCGAGTTCGATCCTCTCCAAGGATAAGGGTTCGGTCACACCTAGGCCGCAGTAGTGCAGACGAGGGAATGCAAATCTCAGGATCAAACCAATCTTTCAACGCCCAACCGAGCCACATACAAACCAGTGCGCCCCACCCACCTCCACTTGAGAACAATGGGGATACATGACTAAAGTCATAGTCGGCATCAGTGTAAGTCACTAGCGTGCCTGGGTGAAGCTCCACTAGCAAGGGGTCCGAACTCGCCATCCAACTACAGAACGCAGGGGTTATTGCGAGCTCTTGTGGGCTAAGCGATAGGGTTTCAAATGGAAAACGTCGATATGCGTTGCAGGAGTAGAACTTGTGCACTTGCGTAAAGATCCATCCAAGTTCGGACTCAAGATAACTAGGAGACAGTCGAGGATGGATAAAGCTTGCACCGGCTTCCGTAGACGCGACCATCCTGGCAGCACCATCACTGCATTCCTTCACCAATCTGAAGACAATGGGTACATTTGCTGCGGCACCTTTGTCGAGGGTCTCATACTTCGCTTTCCCTATGGACAACAACTTGGGCAGTGTCGACAGCGCGAGGTTAAATGTTCTGCATTCAAGCAAGCGGCAGCCCAACGATTCTAGCTGAGCTTCGTTACTCAGGGCTGTGCACCAGGCAACGATTCCCCGACCTTCAGACGAATCCGCCCATTTCTCTCCGATGAGATCCACTAGAGTTTCAGAAGTGAAACGGGCTCTCTTTGTCAGCGCGGAAACATAAGGAGCCAGTTCGGCATGACTCTGTGGTGTTAAGGCTGAAAATTCGAAGTAAAAGCTGGCGGATAGCGCTGAAATGGGCGTCGACGTACCACCCTTGGTTCCTCGAAGAACTTTTGTTAACTCAATCGCAATGGCCTGGACATCGCTCTCAGACATATCTCGGGCTGACATGAAGTCTCGCATTCGTTCAGATCTCCAGTTTTCCGCTATGAGTTTACCCATCACCGCCCAAACCCGTGCACGTCTCGAGTGCTGGAAGGTGATCTTCAATTGTGGCATGTGGATCGATCCAACCCGAGTCGAGAGGTTTAAGTCCGCCGAGACGAGGCTCGACTCGCCCAGCAGCACATCCACCTCAACAGAAGTCAATCGGGCAACTTGCTCTAAGAACTCAGAGACGCTTGTGTCAGTTGTAATTTCCAGATTCAGAGCTGTCATTTTCACAGGTCTCGGCTGTGGTTCCGTACCTGCACGATGACAGCACGAAACCTTGACTTTGACCGATATTGGCATGGAGGTGCATACGCCCGAAGAGGGTGTAGGAGGTTGGTTGCTGTCTGACCTTGCTCTTGAAGCTCTACCCCCTATTGGGAGATTGAATAATTCGACATCGCTGTCATCACTAGGGATCAATTCCACATCAGTTTCGACGTCAGAGGGCCACTTCTGTTGGATAGCTTCCGAACCTGCTGTGGACTGGATCCCGTTCGAGCTTGAGCTCGTGCCTGACGGCTTCTTGAGTTTTTGAAGCGCAGAAGTGCTCAGATCATAAAAGTACGATCCGTCAATAAACAAATTTGAATGTTTGGTGAGCCGAGCGGTAGGCCGTTCCTCAGTCCTACGCTGTTGACGACGAGTATTTGGGGGAGGCTTCGCAGATGAGCCAAAGCGGATCTGCCGGTTAGCTGGGACGCCTCCATATCTCTCATGCATAAAAGCATCTTCAGAGTAAGGCAGTCTGGCGGATCGTGTCTCTTCAGATGCGCGCTTTGTGGGACTGACTCTCGGACTCTGCCCAGACGTGGACACGCTTTCTCGTGCGCCACCTCCACCTCCACCTCCGCCTCCTCGTCCTCGCTGGCGAGGAGCCTTCTTTTTCTCATCTGCTCTCCATGGCCGAGTCATTTCAGCAGTGTCATCCCCATGTTCTGAACTACTGCTGCCGGTGCCACCTGAAGAATCGGATTCATCTGAGATGTCTACACCGACCTCTACGTCCTCATCAGACGCATACACAGTCGTTTCAGCGACCTGTTTGAGCTCCGCTATGAGGTGATCCAGAGATACGTGCGATTCGGACAGTGAGTCTAGGCCTGGTTCCGCTGAGACTTTGCCATACATCTCCCAGAATGACCGAATCGCTTGGTCAGAGGTCGTTTGGGTTGACTTCTCATCACCCTCAAACATAACTGTTCTGCGTGCATCAGCTGGCATGGTTGAGCTGGCTGATGCACTCTGATTTTCGATAAGCATTGAATCAAGGTCCGTTGAAATCGTTTCATTGTCAGAAACACTGGGAGAAGCAGAGTTCGATTCAGAGTCTGAGCTTGAGTCGGTTGTCGTCGTCTCATCGGATTGAAGCACACGGAGATGCCTGCGCCGTTTCTCTCTTTTTGGTACAGCTTGTTGAGCTCGGGCATGTGCCGGTCTCTGAAACACAGGTTCCTTCTTATAGAGTCCACTCAGGACTTGTTGAGCCCATGCAACACCCGAAGTTAAATCAGCGCTGGGGTTTGAACTTGTCTGGGATGGGGTGGCAGGACTTGGGCTAGTGAAATCAAGGACAGCAGATAGACTAATATGAGGTACTTTAGTCGAGGGATCTGACGGGTAAAGCTCAGGCGAATGAGATGTCGCCGACTGATTATCAGGCGCGCCACCGCTGTTGGTAAGAGCTTCATGCTGTGCCGTTTGACTGCTGGTGCTGTGAAATTCGACGCAGTTGGGATCGGTAAGGTCTTCGGAGTCAGACATTGAGTCACGACGAATCCCAAGGGACTTCCATTTAGGATCATGTGCGATGCGCCTTATGTTGATAACGATTTCGCGGATGAAAGCATGCAACTCCTGAAGCAAATCCGGGTCTAAATGAGATCCTTCCAGATCGGAGCCACACTTAAATGCAAGTAATCCGGTGCTGTCTGTTGCTCCGTAGGCGACAAACGCGCCATGAACTAGTACAGCGAGTATTTGCTTTGGATCAACAAGAATTCGACCATCAACAATCGGGGCCGCTGAGCAAATGCCGACAGAAGTAAGCCCGACTTTCCATCCTATGAGATAGTGGATCAAACCACGAATGATGTTCGAATATGCAGTTGGAGCAATAATCACACTAGAGCTATCTCGAAAATACGTAGAAAGTTCTGAAAGCGCGTCGAGGGCGACATCGATGAGAGAAACGGCGATGCCAAGAAGTTCACGTTCGATCAAGTGAACTGCGACCTTGACGATACATTCAATAGTGGTCTTTCGCTCTTGGTACAATTCAGGCTGGGATAGATGAATCGGATCAAACCCCATTTTAACAGCATAGTCCCAGTGTCCACCGGGGGGCAACTCGGAGTATTCCTCAGGCGTCAGTTCAAAGGCATCTGCAGCCGACTTGGAAATCCAATCTAGAGCCTCGAGCTCCTCTACGTTGATGCCAGTAAACCAGGAGTCTGAAGGCCCTAATCCACGCAGATGGCGAAGGCACTTGAAGATCCGGTTCCAATGACTACGCGTAAGGCGGAGTAAATCGAGTCCCCGTTTGGCTTGCTCGACTGATGGATCGTCAACTAATGGACCTTCAGTATCAGATTCCCCACTCATACTGAATAGTTTTCGAGCTGCAATGATGTTTTCGAAGACAGACTCCGACGATTGTAGTTGGAGCTGAGCAAGTAAATCTGCTGCCCGAGCCCTGCGTGTTACATCCAAACTGACAACTATGTTCTCCGCAATTTCAGGATGGGACTCTTGTGTCAGAAACAAGACGAGTTTGTCGAGCGTGGCGGATGCACGATATGCCAGATCAGAGAGCACGAAGCGAGCGTTCGACGAGTAACTAAAGACTTTCAACCCATTCTTCCTCAACTGGAGCAAGTATCTCCGAATCAATTTCTCCCACTTGGGAGCGACCATGGTCAAGGAGTAGGGATTGCGTAGCAGACGAGCTAAGGCATACAACCCCTTTGAGAGCGCAGCGGCAGCTCCGAAGGACGTAAATCTTGCTTTGGTGACACAGTGCAGGAACATCTCCCATCCTAGCTGGCGCTCTTGAAATTTGGACTCAGGTGAGCGTCGCCGTCCTCTGCCTTTCAATAGTTTCCGCCGTGCGGTATCGAATGGCGCGGCTAGCAAGATGCAAATCGAGGGAATAGCAGAGTCAACGAGGCAATAGCGTGCTTGCGGACCTTCTCCGATTGGCGTCAAGATATACTCCTCAAGCTCTTCCAGGCTTGCTGCCTGGCCACTGGAAAGCTGTCGGAAGAGACCTTGGAACTTGAGTGCGCTTCCACTTTGAAGAATGATGTAGTCAATTAGGCGCTGTAGGCTCTTTAGTGACGATGAGTTAGCAGTGTCAACAACTCGTCGGAACGTTGGATGAAGCCGTTCCAGGGAAGCACTGCCATGGAACTCAGACCTTGTGTCGAAGACATTCATGAAGAATGAGACAGCTACGCCATGTTCCGTCCGTCCTGGGTCGCCAAATGGCTGGTAAGAAGTGTCCTCACTTCCATGGGATGGGATAAGGAGAACTTGAGCCGCAGCATCTATCACTAAAACACTCGAGTCCACGACCATCTGCTCTCGTACACTCTTTGTCAGTGTGTGCGTGGGTGCTTCGAAAGCTATATCTCGAGCAAGCTGGGCGTAGTATAGGGCCAATCGGGAAGCTGTCCAGCGAGTCAATGTAAGCCAACTACGAGTGCAGCATTGTCTGGGAAATTTGAAGTCGCCTAAGAGGCTCTTGGTCTCAGTCACAATTTCGTGTTGTTGGTCGAGATTCCCAAATGCTTCAACAAACACCTGAGGGAGGTATCCGCAATGGCATGCGCTTGGGTGCTCTTGTCCAAACTGCCTCAGTAAACAGGATTTGAATCGATCCTCGCACTCCAGCCAGAAGCCTTGGTCTCCAGCACATTCTAGAAGCACCTGAGAACCAACATAGTAGGCTCGCTGAAGATGTGAAGGGTCCTGATACTTTGTTGCGGTAGTGCTGAGGGCACGAAGAGCAATCAATGCAGGGAGGTAACACTGAGCTAGCAACAACGACTGCCCCAGCCTCAGTAGGGACGCAGAATGAACACTCTGCAAGATGATGCGTCGAGTTGGGGCTTCAACGACTTTGTCTCCCCCCTGAGCATGTGGATGGAGGATCGATATGACGGTGAGACTGAGTTCAGCTGCGAAATGTGCTGCTGCAGCCCGTGCATGCCATGCAACTTCAGACAAGTCACCGGCGTTTGCAGCCAGCTCGTATCTGGTTTGACCGAGTCTGTGGTGAAAGGCAGCTAGCGATCGTGCTCGCTTGCTAGACACCACCAGAGTTTCAACTGTCGGCGCGGTTGGTACGAACAGGACCTGATGTGTAAACGCTGCAATGAGATGAGGTACCTGATGACTGTGTGTAATTATCTGCTTAAATGCTCGCGAGCTCGACTCTGCCACAGAAACCTCCTCCCTCGGTTGCTCTTCAGACATCTCCGTGAATGCCTGATTATGGATGACTTCAGAGATTAACGATGCCAAACATGTGTGCACCGAGATCAACAGCTCAGAAGCCGACGTCGAACGATGTTGGGGCAAGGCATGCAACACCCAGTCAAGGTGAGCGGTAACTTGCGAATAGCACCCATGGGAGGAAAGCAGATTCTCCTCTCGAATGTCAGATGCGGCGAACTTACCGAGACTTAGAGTGCACTCGGGCCTCAATAAAGCTGTTTCAGAATCACGGGGGACAGCTTCCTCGATGAATGTCAGGTCTACAGTACCATTTTCCTGAGAAGCGTCCTGTTCAGAGTCCGATTCATCAGAAGAAGACGAGTCATCAGATGTTTCTGAAGACGACGAAGAGCTGGAAGATGATGTTGACGTGTCTGACGAAGATGAAGATGAAGATGAAGATGACGACGACGATGCACCTGAGTTGCCTCGTACTGCCTGATCTGGCGAAACCGCTCTTAACTTTGGGTTTAGATCAGTGGTCCCCCCGCTGTCAATGAATTTTCCAAGACCCAGCTGCTCAAGAACGGCATTCCTTCGATCAAGAAATGTTTGCAACAATTCATCCGGGTACAGATCAGATATATCGAGCGGCTCACCCGACATTTTAAGCATTGTCTGAAGCACTTCGCGCCGCCGGAGCCAGGATGTAAACATGGTAATCTCTTCGTCAGAGACCGATGCAGAGGGACGATGCCAGTGTTGGATGGTGACATCGTACGCGAACGGTATGTGTGGTCCATAATAGTAAACACCGCGAGTAAGAAGCCAGTGGAGTTCGTTGAGAGTCAATAGCCTCGACTCAGTAAACCCTTTGAAGCCCAGGTCCTTCCAGAAAGTCCGGATTTTGTGATCAACATCTGCTTCCATGCAGAAAAGATGCACTTGATCGAATGAGAGCAGCGCCCAATTTAACGAGTTCAAAGCAAGGGAGAATCTTGTGCGATCGAGCGCCAGCGACAATCCGAGTCTGAGCAGAAGATGCCCACGAATGCCGATTGCAACACATGCGAGTAGGCCTAACAGTTGGGGTAGTTCGTCCTTTGGAATTACTCCGCTGGCTCGAGACACCAATATAGTCATGATCGTGTCATTCGGCTTGTTATCTTCTACATGGCTGGTGTCGTCGCCATCGTCGACATTGTCGCTGTGGGTTTCAGTGCTAGACTCAGAGCTATCCTGCTCCATAAAATCACCAGGCCGAAGCAGCAGAAGGTGTAGCAGGGGAGAGGCTGAGTCAAACCTAAGTAGATCATCCAGGACGACGTCTGGACTACCATCGACCATTTTATCGGACGAAGCAAGGATGCCTAGGATACGATTGCTTTCGCGCGCGATGTAGGTCTTGAGCGATGGTGTATCTGTTTCAGATTCTCGAGTAGTAGCCGCCCTTAGATCTGCGGGAAGCAAAGTCTCAGTAAAGAGCTCGAGGATCGAAGTCAACACATCACTTGCCTTGCGTGTGTACTGGAAGACATGGAGCTCGGTGGCGATATCACCCAGAGTCCTGGTAACATCACCAATAATCGGGACCAGTTGGTTTCTCAGGGTATGGTCCGCCTCAAACCGATAGCGCGTGTCTGCTGCATTTTGAAGAGCTTTCGGTAGAGTAGTTGCAAGTTCGCGAAGCTTATTCGCAGACTCTTTGAGTTCCCCCATCAAAAGCTTGCTGTCACTATTGTTGCGAATGAGCTTGGCACGAAGCTCTAGGCTTTCGGCAGCAGCGATGAAGTTTCCCTGAGTTACATAGATTTGCGCTAAGGTCGTGAGAGCGGCGCCATCATCAGGAAGCCCTCTTGCTTTATCGAGCTCCAGCGCAAGCTGCGCCGCTGCACGGGCCTCGACGAACTTGCGCTGGGTTAGCAGACTCTGTGCTCGTAGCGCCAACGCCACTTCATACGCCAAGCGTGAGGCATCTGGGTGCTCTTCCACGCCAGAGGGTAGAGACTTATGCCAAGGCTTCGCAGCGGACCAAGGGAGTCGTTTCCTCAGGAGCCATTCAAGCGCCGAGTTCAAGGTAGCGCCGTCGACGCAGTCGAACACTGCACCATCTTGCAACACAAGCAATGCTTGGCCTCGAAGCAATTCAAGCTGTACGAAGGAAACCATGAGTGCATCCTGAGTAATTATCCGATATGAGGGTGCATTCTCAGGGAGCGAAGAGTCAATCTCGTCAACACGAATAAGTTCCAATCGCAGAGCGTGCGGTGAGGCTTGCAGTGCATGTGCAACCTCGAGCGCCTGGTGGATGTAGGTTAGCGCATTGATAGCACAAGCTTCATCATCATCGACTTCGTCGGTGGCAGACTGAGTAATGTACACAGACGCGATACATTGAAGGATGCGGAGCAAGTCTAGCGAGAAGCGCCGAGGCTGCGGGGCTGCTGATGATGTGATCTTCGAGTTGCCTCCCTGCGAACCTCTCACCACCTGCGACCCACCAGTACCCATACATCGCTGCACCAACGGCAGGGCTTCCTCGCGAAGGACTTGAAGCGCCTCAGTGCAGCGACCCAGAAGCTCAAGACAGATGCCTATGAAACGTACGTTCTTGAGCACTAGCGTCTGATCCCCCTTGGCCTCCCGTGCGGCGTCATACGCTATCCGAAAGGTGTCCAAGGCCTCGTCGTAGTTCTGATTCTCGAAATAAAACGCAGCCAGTTTGGAGGCATGGCGCGCAATGTCCGGAAGATATCCTCTGGATTCCGCGTCGGCAAGGCGGCGCTTGTACGTCGCCAGGGGCCCACTGTCGTGGGCTCGAGTTTTACCCCGAGTTGACATGAAAAGAGGCGCGAATCAATCTGACTCAAAACGGACCGAGCAGAATCATCACGGTTTCTCAGCGAATCTGCACCGCTTGTGGACTCCCAGCAATTGGAGTAACTATCCAGGCACTAAGAAACGATTCTACCGGGTTGCCCTTGACACCACAATACAGCAAACCTGAATTCCAGAAGTGTTGGCAATATGCGCGGCAAAGTTGGTTTTGACCTCGCGCACTGCATCTTGCTACGCATGCTCGCGACAGTGACACGATATGAGGTGACAGGGACTCTAGACGCATCGCGCAGGCTCCCAGCATCACACGACTTCGTTCAGCTACGCACGATCACGCTAGAAGCCAACCTCAAAGCCTTAGAATTGCTCAAGTTATGGGATAGTGAATATGAAACAACGACTACTCTATTGCCTTACTAATTACGCCTTTCGCCCTGGGTTGCATCATTTAAGCAGATGGAACCTTGATCTTACCGCCGTTGATGTCAGCGGTGACCTCACGAGGAGAGCGGCCGTCAATCTTGCAACCAACGGAGTTTGCAGTACCGAGGATTTCCTTGACGGTACCAGCGAGGGTGCGAGCGCGGGAGCGGGGTCGCAACTGGCGAGCAATGTTCAAGACCTGCTCGAAGGTGATGGAACCACCGTGAATGATGTTCTTCTCCTTCTTGCGGTCACGCTCGGGCTCGTTGAGAGCCTTGATGATGAGAAGGGCAGCCGAAGGAACGACCTCGATCTTAGCCTGACGGTTCTGGACGACGAGGCGGACCGTGACACGGAGACCCTTGTAACCCTTGGTCTGCTGTGCAATATCATCACCAACCTTCTTGGGAGCCTGTACGCGTCGAATTCATCCATTATGATGTGCAGGGCAGCGTCATATCACGTCGAATCATGTTCGGGAAAGCGTCCAATTGCGGAGCAACGTGGTATTATTGGCGTGTGGGTAGCAGAGTCAGAGATTGCGATTGGAGTGGGGAGAGGAGAAACATAGGCAGCATAGGTAAGCAAGTTGTTCTGCATATCAATGTATGCGAAGCATCGCACGCGGTGTATACAGCGAGGGTTAATTGTCGATCCAGCTCGCACGAGACCGTGACCTCGACCTTTCCGAGACGCTTTTCATGCTCGAAACTGCCGCGGCTCAAGCTCGCACTAAGCGAAATCAACACAACAGAGCACGACAAAGCGAACGTACCAAACCAAGAGGACCAATCTTGGGAGCGAGAGCAGCGGGAGAAGCAGCCTCACCACCGAATGTGCGGAGGGTGATGGTAGTGACTTCGTTGGGGTCGAACTTAGGAGGCATAGAGAGGTTCCTATAGGGGTAAAGCGGGTAATTCGGGTGGATAAGCGCTGAACTTCAATGCGAGTGCAGTCAAAGTCGTAGCACACGTCGTGGGCCATGAGGAAACCGGGGTCCAACACGACGGTTCACACAGATTCCACGTCAAGACCGCACCAAGGCGTCGAAAACCCGGGCACACCACGCGTATCGCCGAGCGTTTAGCCTCAAGGACGATGCATCCCAGAGTCACGCACATTATGCTGGATGTTATTCTGCACGTCCACTCGCGCGATATCCGCAAATCATGCAAAATCGTGCATTTCACGTCTCGTTCGCAATTCAGTATTTTTCCCGATTTTTCCCATTTTCCCGCATTTATTTGGAGCTTTCTCGTATTTTCCGGGATTTTCTGGCGGAATTTCCCTGATTTTTTTTTCGAATCCACGGCTGGGAGATGTGCTTTTCATCACCCCCGACTGAGTATTCCGACACCCCCGACCCTGGCTCTGTTAAACTTCTCCCACATCAAATCCTCCGTGTTTGCACGCGTGTTTCGGTAGAGTGCGGCGAAGATCTCGCGTCATGTGGATTGTTTTGGGTAGTGCACTCTGAAACCAGTCTGTCCGAAGTGGAGCACTCCGCATCTCGCCGCATTCGACCTCTCATTGCCCCTCGAAAAGTTAAGGGGGGGATGAAACCACTTGTGCCCAGACTCGTTTCGCGCGGTTTTACTCAGGGTGGCGTGCCGGGGAGCCGTTGCAACCGAACGATCTATACGCTCCCCCAATTGGTGTCTCCAATGCACCCCGAAGATCTCCGCAACAGTAACCGAAGTGTCGTGTTTTTTGAGTCGAGAGTGGGGCTCGAGGTGATCTGAACTGGGGCGTACGATAGGTCGAGAGCACAACGTGGCGTTGGTCGTGTGATATGAGTTCATGCCACGAAGATGACGCTTGGCTGGCAAGGACCCGTGCCTTCGCCACACAGCACGACCCTGTGTGCTTGGCTCGCGAATGTTGTCCAGAGTCTACCTCGGAGCTGGGTTCGCGACACAAGCCCGAGCGTCTGGAGCGAATGCACCAGAGAGCAGGGGTTATATCGCACCAGACCGCCTGATCTAGTTGTGCTGAAATGCCATGTCTGCTTGTGAAGCGGGGTGGCTGATCGGCCATGAGATGCACTCACCAGAACTTTTCGAGCCTCGAACCCGACCAAGCTTTGTGGTGACGAACGCGGGAGTGCAACAATATACTGTGTAGGGATCCGCATTCTGCTGAGTTACAGCTTACATCGATGCAATCTAGCACCACAGCTCACGTAGATGACGCATCGCGACCCATTTGATATTCAATTCTTGTTCTAGGTTCTTTTGCACCCCAACGCCACACAAGCACGCCTTCTATTAACCCGGCTTCATTGAACGTGAATCCCGCTCTATCGTGCGGCTACAGTAATCGGTCGTGCCCCAACCGAATCGGAGGTAGGCGAGCAGAGTATACTAACTACTAGACGCTCCTAGATTCTCACCTGTACAATCCACACACACAGTAACCGACACACCAACCTTCCTCAACTCAAGAGCATATATACTAATGAGCGTTAAGCTATTCTACGAGACACACGGACGTTTCCCCACACAACAGGAATTCCGTCTCCTCAAGGAGAGCGCCCCTCCCAAGCTCATCCCTGCCGACAACGATGCGCAGGGTCAGTTCGTAAAGGCATGCCAGAATGGCGAGCGTGACCGAGTCAAGGAGCTGCTCCAGACACATGGCACTCGTCTGTTGCAGGGCCAGTGGAACAACTACACTGGTCTCTGCGCAGCGGCTCAGCGTGGACACATGGAGATTGTCAAAGACCTTCTTGATGCCAAGGCAGATCCTGATTTCCGCGCCGCTGCTGGTCGCACCCCAATCCTCTTCGCTGCCGAGTCTGGTCACTTTGACGTGATGAATCTTCTCATCAACCGAGGCGCAACCATGTTCACTGCCATGGACCAACAGCTTGAGTCGTACTTTGTTAGCTACATGATTCGTCAAGCCATCATTCGCCGCGATGTGATGGCCCACTTCCCCAGTGAAACGCTTGTCAACTTAGTCCTCGAGTTCCTCGGTCTGGGCTCTCACCGTGTCCGCCCTCATCAGCCTGTTGTGCAGTACGTGCCTCGCGAGAACGCACCCGCACCCGCTGGATATGCAGCTGCTGCTGCTCCGGGCGTCCCTCAGGCAGCAGCCGCTGCCGGCCAGCAAGTGATGCCTCAACAGGGTCAGCAGGTACCAATGATGCATCATCCGCAGCAGCAATGGCCCGCTGGAGGCGGTGCAGGCCAGTAAGTGAGCATAATCTCAGCCACGGCACGAAGTGTGATGAGCCTTGGAGGACTCTGCCACTTGGTATTGCCATTGTACGTGAGATGCAGCTGCTGCGAACGTACAGTTATCACGAATGCGATTACGAATTTGATCATGCTTTGTCGTGTATATGAATTGGTTGTATTTAAACCGCGTAGAAGTATGGTAAGCCAGTATTCTCAACAGCCACGCGAATTGTTCTTTTGTTCATTTTCATCGCTTTGAGTTCCTTCACTCGATTCTTCGAGTTCGGGTTCAGATTGGTTGATCCGTTGATTTGTTTACCTTCGTTTCATCGCTACGTCACGGCACGTCACGTCACGTCGCGTTGCGTACATAAGCGTCGTACTGAGTCTCACCATCATAAACATGTTACAGGTTAATCAACTGCACGTTCAACCGCTCAAGTAAGTTCACTTCATCCATCCATCCATCTGCCCAAGTTTCAATGCACACATGACACACATGATACGAATCTCCCTCTCGCAAGACACATCTGGAAATGAGTGGATCCTCTGCTGAGCTCTTGATATCCGCTGAGAGCAATGATCTTACCTCGCGCGTGCCGAGTCTCCGTGTGCACGACTTCAGTCTGAACCCCATCCTCCAACTGATAAAAGGTAGAAGCGAGGCGGGATTACCAGACTCGGGGGTGCTGGAATGGGGAAAAGGTAGTGGAAAATCGAGAGCCTAATCGAGAATTACGGCGTGTTTTTCTATAAAATGGTATGTAGTTTCGCCGATATATACCCTGGCATTCCATTGAACCTTTCTTGCCCTACCTATACAGCGCATCAAACCCTAGCGGCACCCTGTGCAGCACTGAGAAATCGACTTGTTCGGCATATTAGGGGTTTCGCTGAAATCCACTCGCGTGGAATATGTCCACTTTTCTCACTGCACAGCGTGAGTCGCTCGGGAATAATTGCGTGGTAGAGTTGCCTCGCCTGCTCTTCATCCTCTCCCCTGCTTGATCTTCTGACTGTCGTCTTGCGAGCCGCTCATTTTGCGCTTTCCCACGCCCCTTCTCTCCGACTTGACTCTACCCATATCTCCGCAACCACACATACCTGTGTTGACACGACTGCTGATGCATCGGATGGTGTGCCATAACCTCCTTCGTGTTCTTCTGCACGATTATCCACTCTATCACTGGGAAATACCCCTCACCTGGCACTACAACATGACCCTTTGACTGACCCACGAATCAAACGCCGACATGACGGATGATGATATTTGCGCGATTCGGCCTGATCTGGTGGCGCGATGCGTTTGTCCACTCCAGGCCTTCCTTCTTAAGGGTGCTAAATCCGCTTTCGCTCGTGCTTCCACGAGCCAGCTCACTTCGCGTGCTATCCTCAACTCCATGCCCGTGCGCTACCTCAACCTGCACGAGTACCAATCCAAGGACCTCATGAACAAGTTCAACGTCCGTGTCCAGCGTGGTATCATGGCTGAGACCGCCGACGCTGCTGAGGAGGCCGCTAAGGAGTTGCGCCGCACCGGTGCTGAGGAGCTTGTTATCAAGGCACAGATCCATGCTGGTGGTCGTGGTAAGGGTTACTTCAAGGAAACCGGCTTCAAGGGCGGTGTCCAGCTCTCCACTGACCCCGCAAAGATCAAGGAGTATGCTAAGGAGATGCTTGGCAAGCACCTCGTGACCAAGCAGACTCCTCCTGGTGGCCAGCCCGTCCAGAAGGTGCTCGTCCACGAGTCCATCAGCTTCAAGCAGGAGAAGTACTTCGCCATTGTTCTCGACCGCAGCTATGGTGGTCCCGTTATGGTTGTTTCTCCTCAGGGTGGTATGGACATCGAGGAGGTCGCTGAGAAGGACCCCAACGCTATCCACATGATCCCCATTGACATCATGGAGGGCATCAAGGATGAGCAGGTTGAGAAGGCTGCTACCTTGCTCGGCTTCGAGGGTAGCGTCAAGGAGGATGCCAAGGTTCAGATGAAGAACCTCTATGAGATTTTCCGCAAGTGCGATGCTACACAAGTTGAAATCAATCCTTTCGTCCTTGCTGACAACGGTAAGATCTACTGCGTTGATGCCAAGATCAACTTCGATGATAACGCTGCTTTCCGCCAGAAGGACATCTTCGCTCAGCGTGACTTCTCTATGGAGGATCCTCGTGAGGTCGCTGCCGCCAAGTACAACCTCAACTACATCGGCCTTGACGGTAACATTGGTTGCATGGTTAACGGTGCCGGTCTTGCCATGGCTACCATGGATATCATCAAGCTCAACGGTGGTGAGCCCGCTAACTTCTTGGATGTCGGTGGTGGTGCCAACGCTAAGCAGGTCGAGGAGGCTTTCAAGATCTTGACCTCTGACCCCAACGTCAAGGGTCTCCTTGTCAACATCTTCGGTGGTATCATGAAGTGCGATACCATTGCTGAGGGTATCATTGCAGCTGCTCGCAACATCAACTTGACCATCCCTCTTGTTGTTCGTCTTGAGGGTACCAACGTCGACCTCGGTGTAAAGATGCTTAAGGAGTCTGGCCTGCCCATCATTGCCGCTACCAACCTTGATGATGCAGCAAAGAAAATTGTTGCTGCTATCAAGAACTAAGAAGAAAAGCACGCTCGTTCGCACGCTCGACCATACAATCGTACATTGCATGTAGCTTGAAAGACATACTTGAACCATCCGAAGAATACAACAAGTTTCTCGTGGCTATTCTAGGCAGCGTTGCGGTGACCGCAGGAGAGATTGCTGTGTGCGTGTGTTAGCTAACTTTAGTTTATGTTTTTGCAGATACGACGGTAGGGAAAAGGGAGTTTTCACAGATATTGTAGCTCTTGGGGATGGATCGAGTATGAATGGAAGAGTGACTAAGCTAAGGGGACTAATTTAAGATGGGGAATCCAGCTCATGACTAGTAATGAGACGTTCTTCCTCTTGTGGCACGTCTCTCGACAGATTCTGACCTGAGGCGGGATGGTTATGTGCCATTGTACGTTCAAGTTGCTCAAAGCGATTTTTGAACAAGACAGGAATCAGAGCGAAGCAGGCGATTCCGATCAGGGAAAGGATTGCTTTCACATTGATCATTGGGCCATCCTAGAATGCAGAGTGTAGAGAAAGGTGGTCAGAGTGAGCGAAGGCAACCATCAGGCAAGCCGAATTGCACTCTCAAGGCTTCGACAACACGAATTTGAACGAGATCAACTTACGCTGGTCATTGTGTTGAGAGTCAAGCCTGTTGTGATATGGATGTAGTTACCAGGCATTAATCCAACGAATGTCGCGGACGCAAACGTCGTCAACGGAATGTTGAGCAAAGGAGATGAGAGTGAAATGAACCAGTTGGGCAAGATAGGAGAAATCCGAAGGAACAAGAGATAGTAGAACAGGTGGTCACGATGTGCTGCAAGCTTTTCGTCAAAAGCCTTGATGAGGGTAGGGAACTTTCGTTTAACAATGACACCGGCCAGGGTCTTGGAGAGCAGATAGCACAGCGAGGACGCAGTCGTTGCAACAACCGAGACAATGATCAGTCCGAGCCACAGTCCGAACAACGGACCAGCTAGAATAGATAAGAAAATCGAGCCAGGGATCGCGAACGAGCCTAGGGAGATGTAGCACATGCAGTAGAACGCCAAAACAAGGAAAAAGTGGTCATCCTTATACTTGAGGACAACCTGCGACAAATCACGAAGTTCGGGAATGGAACGAGGGAACTTGAGCTTCGCCTGTTCTTCTGGTGACATTTCAGGGAAGCATGAGTATAGTGCAAACAGAGAGCTGACAACGCAGATGAAAATCACCAACAGAATCTTTGCATTGCGCCAGGCCATTCGTGCCTCCTCTGCAAGGACATCAGCGTGCGCATGTGCTAATGCTTTGTGCGATGCTGAAGCACCTCCAGCTGGAAGTAAACTAGAAGTGCTTTCGTTGGAGCCTTGACCTACACTCTGACTTCGGCTTCGGCTTCGGCTTCGGCTACGAACGCTACCCTTCTTCGGTCTTTCTCCGAAGGGGTCTGCAAGGGAGAGAACTGGGGGATCCAGGCTCAAAGTAGGAGGTGTGGTGTTGGGATTCGAATTCTGGAGAAAGTGGGGTCGCAGGGGTCGAACAGGAAGTGGGTGAGGACGCGCTCCACGCATCCATAACTTGAATATACACCTTACGGCGCAACGCTGTGCGATGCAACTTCACAGCGCAGTGACACTGCCGAGATTCCAGCGGTTTCGTTCATTCTCTCGGATCTACGCTGCCGTTAGGCTTGATGTTGGGGTACTTACCCGTGTCTCTGGAGTACTTGAGAGTCGGATGGCGACGCCCGGTGGGAGAGATCTACATTGTGACGGAGAGGTCCATGCAATGAGCTTGCGTTTTCAGGGCAGAACTTACGTTAAGACGGTCAGACAGCAGGTACGTACCCTTCTCGAGTTGGAGTGTTGCCCACAGTGAATCTTGCGATGGAGTGTATGTTGGGTGGCAAGGGCAATGGTGGCATATCCGAGTCAGAGTCCTTACCCTTGGACTGGGATCTATGTCGCAAGCCACTTTCTGTTGACATATGCCTGCCCAATACACTGCTTCGCTTCACTTGGCAAGGTCTGACGAACAGAGAAATTTTAGCCTAATCCGGCTAAAATTTGAGTTGTTCAGTCGGAACTGACCGACCACTCCCGCAATACAACACCAGTGGCGGTCTCTGCATGGAAACGGGACAGGCACACCTCGGCATAACTGCCTTCGTGTGCTGGCGTCAAGGCTCCTTCTGAATGAACCCTCTTGACATCATCTTCCTACCTGGCCAGCAAGTTGTCAGCAAACTTGTTCCAGTGAACACTCAACGAAGGCTCTGACTACACTAAAACATACGAAAATAAACAAAAATGTGTATGGGGGAGATAGGGTATGCGGAGCAGAGCGGTGCATTCTTCGAAAGGCTGAAATTAAATCTATCTGGTACACGAGGGAAACGGCTTCTTTCGGAATCCATGCAACGCAAGGCAATGCAGAAACATAAGTGAAAGAAACATGCGATGGGAATAAACGATCTGCAGGCAGGAGCGACTGCATTTCATATTCCAGACGCCAAGGATGGATGCACAAAAGATACACTTGTACATCGCTGAGGGATGATGATGATCGATGAGTACATATGCTTCTCGCACCAAGACAAAAAAAAAAAAAAACGAGCAAGCCTTGCTTGCTTCGTTCAATCACCGAACAAGGTTGCGCAGATAATTACCATACCCCTACTCACACAGCGCATGATTCTTGGGATAACATTTTATCTTTTGGCGCGCGGGCACGAGCATGCAACATTCATTCGTTCAATCCATTAATCATCTGCCCTTGTTCAATCGGCTGACGCTGATGCGGATCATGATGATGAAGATAACACAACAACGGCTCTCTCTTTTAATGGCACCAATAAACAGGGACTTTAGAACTTGAGCTGCTTAGGAGTCTCCCAAGTGAAGTCAGCATCATCACGGCCGAAGTGGGAGTAGCAAGAGGTCTTGGAGTAGATGGGGCGGGTGAGATCGAGCTCTTCAATGATCTTACCGGGGCGGAGATCGAAGTTGTTAAGGACGATCTGGAGGAGGTCGCGATCAGTCTTGCCCTCAGCAACAGTGCCGTAAGAGTCGACGTGAACGGAGAGAGGCTTTGCGACACCGATGGCGTAGGAGATCTGGACAAGGCAGCGGCGGCAGAGCTTAGCAGCAACGAGGGACTTGGCAATCCAGCGAGCAGCGTAAGCAGCCGAGCGGTCGACCTTGGTAGGATCCTTACCGGAGAAGGCACCACCACCGTGAGCACCCCAACCACCGTAAGTATCAATAATGATCTTACGACCAGTCAAACCAGCATCACCGTGGGGACCACCGATGATGAACTTGCCCGAGGGGTTAAGGTGGAAAATGGTCTTGTCATCAATGAGCTCAGCAGGGATGACCTTGCTGATGACGTGCTCACGGAGCTCGCGCTGGATGGTCTCGTTAGTCACAGTCTCGTCGTGCTGAGTGGAGATGACGATGGTGTGGACACGGACAGGAACAGGGACACCGTTCTCCATCTTGTAGAGGATCGTGACCTGAGTCTTACCATCAGGGCGGACCCAAGGGCAAGTGCCGTTCTTGCGGACCTCAGTGAGGCGAGCACCGAGCTGGGTAGCGAAGACGTGAGTAAGGGGCATGAGCTCCTTGGACTCATCAGTAGCATAACCGAACATGTGACCCTGGTCACCAGCGCCAATCTCCTCGGTGGACTTGTTGACGTGGACACCCTGGGCAATATCGGGGGACTGCTCCTCAATAGCAACGATGACGTTGCAGGTCTTGTAGTCAATACCCTTCTTGGCGTCGTCGTAGCCGATCTTCTTGAGGGTCTCGCGCACGACAGCCTCGTAGTTCACCTTAGCCTTGGTAGTGATCTCACCGAAGACCATGACCATGCCAGTCTTGGTGCAAGTCTCGCAAGCGACCTTGGAGTGGGGGTCCTGCTTAAGGCAAGCGTCAAGGACAGCGTCCGAAACCTGGTCGCAGATCTTGTCGGGGTGACCCTCGTTCACGGATTCCGAGGTGAACAGGAAGTGGCCCTCGGGGACTTCGAAGTCGGTGCTCATGCTCGTGAGGTGTTTCTGCGTGGTTGGAAGGGGGCGGAGAGATAAAACACGTTAGTTTCAGCCGTAAAGCGGGAGCAAGAAGGTTTTTCTTTCACACTGAGGTGTGGTTTCGTCACGACGCTGCGGACTTTGTCCTCAAATCGAGCACCTACACCCTTACGCACGGGAGTTTCCAAGTCCGAATCTTCTGAGACCCCAAAAATTGTCATTTTGAGGGCATCGCGGGTGCGTTTGGTCAGAAAAAGTCGGCTCATAGCGAACTACCACGGCGTCTTCATCCATGTGCCACATCACGGCACGCCGCGCGCAACCGGAACACCCCCAAATAACCTCCCGAATGTCCTGTTTTTTTCCGGCTTTTTCCTCGCATCTCTCGAATCTTCACCCGTATTCCGCCACCCCCGGATGCGAAAAATGTGACGCGCGACTTGGGCGATCGACAGCGGCGAGGGGCGGTGGGTGGGATATTCTGTGTAGGGTGTAGTAGGCACCGTTGGGGGCGGTGATACACGCGAAATACGCACCCGACGGGCACGACCCGAGCGTATATCTGTTTTTCCGAATTTTCTACGGTTTATACACCCCTCAAACGACACCTTGCCGAAAGTGAGCACACCCACATGTCCCCAAGGTGAAACGTTGGGACTAGCCGTTGCGCGAGTCAGGGTGCGGGGGGCTGGAATACTCACTGGACCAGACGAAACTCTGGGATTCCCCGATGTGTTTCCCCGGGCCGCACTCGCTGGGAGCCTGTGCAGGGGACGCGATCGCATATGTATTTACAGGATCTACATGGTTTCTATCACCAGGCCAGTTTTTTAATCACGGCACGAGCGGTCTTGCCAAGAATACCTACTCCAACTCACCTCTGCGTTGACCGAAACTTTCCTCTGTCTCGCCCTCTAGCTCACGCTCAGTTCGACGTGCCCACAACACTACCCGACTCGGCTCTACAGAACGTGTCGACATCGGCTTGCCAGTTCTTGTTGACCATCCAGAACTGAGGCGATTCGGGCCCCTGCCGTTGCTGTCGTTCGGTCGTTGGTCCAGTGGGCCGTGTGTGGGTCTGCGAGTGGACTCTGTAACCGACTCGACAGGCATCCAGATCGTGTGACGTGAGCCCTTACCACTCACACCTGGTTAGCTCGTGAAGAGATTCTACTTGAGGTATTCGCTCGCGTGCGAGAAACAGGGTCAAGTCTTCCGAACAATATGAGCGGCTCAGAGGAGCTGCTTCAGCAACTCCAGCAGTACGGGTCGGACTCCAACGCGACAACAACAGCAACGATGATGGCAGCGACAACGACCACACCAATGACTACACTGATTTCGACGACCATCTCAAATAAGCTTGCGCCCCACTCGCCTCAGTCGCACCAGATACGGATGCAGGGCAGAGAGAATCGCGACACGCTGAATTCACCTACCATTTCAGGAATTGCTGTTAGCCTTGCCGCTTCCACCAGCAGTCCACAGCAGCTTCAGCATCAGCATCAGCAACATCAACAGCAACAGCAACAGCAACAACATCAGCTCCAGCAACAGGCCCAGCAACTATCATTCCGGACAAGCTCACCCTTGGCCATTCGAAGCTCAGCGAACATGCAACTGCAAGGAGCGGTCGATGTCTTTGATAGTTCCGACTCCACTTCTCGACGCCCCTCGATGGGACTTGCGGTCAAGCGCCAATGCTTAACAAATAGCGGATACATGGGCGAGCAGACTGAAGAGAACTGCGCATCGGGTGCACTGATGAGTCCTGAAACACGAAGCACCGGTCAAGCCGACGATGATATTGCTCAGGAGACGCAGCCTGAATCTAGTCATGAGGATGGTAGCCTCGAAGGTGCAGGAGAGAATGGCGGAGCGGAATGCACACCGAACGAGCCAATTCAGTTGCTACGCTCGTTGAGTCGCCGCGGCAGCAATCACGCGTCGTTGATAATCCAAGTTCCAAGCTCTTCGGCACAATGCAACTCACCTCAACAATTTCAGCCGCAGCCACAACCTCAATCACAGCCACAATCTCAGTCTCAGTCACAAACTTCAGGCCAGTCTCATACTCTAGCTCCGCCTGTTCACCGTCGAGACGCATCTTCCAACTCTATACTAAACACATCATACGGACTTCTTAATGAATCTTATATCTCAGTCGACGAAGAGGGATCCAAATCTGGCATGAGTCTCTTGAGATATTGCACCGTGGTTGTGAATCCAACAGCCGCAATTGCTAACTCGCTCGGTCCTGTCAAGGAAGAGCCTCAGGTACCACACAAAGAGGATGCAGTACACGCCTCAGCCTCGACACCGGAGAAACCGCCAGGCAGTGGACAGAAGCGAACCATTATAAAGTATCCAACACTTCCAGCCAAGCATGGCGCTCGCCACGCGCGACTCGCATCGGAGCCCGCGATCCCAGATCTTCTTCCAATTTACCATGCATCCCATGCTACCAGCACACCCACGCGAGAACCCAACAGTGGTGGATCTGCCACACCGAGTACACCTTCTCGTACTCTCACACCTCGCCAGCTTAACTATCTATGCTCTGATGGCACACACGTTGGGGGCTTGGGTGCCATCGCGGATTCACCCAAGACACGCTTCAGTCCAGCTTCTCCGATGGTGTCGTCTCGCGGTGGTATTAAGCCACGAATGTCGCCCGCTGCTGGGTCACGACCGAATCCTGATCCCCAATGCACACATATGCAGGAGCTCAGCCTTGATCACCAGAGTACCTTCGAAAGGTTACTAACAGAACCGGCGCCAGTATGCTCCATTGCGTCGTCATCGGTTGCTTCCAAGTCCATGCGCAATGCCCCTGGCACTCCCCGTTCGGCTCGATCGCTCCGGTCCGTGGATTCTCCAGCCCGATCGATTGCTTCTCTCGGCACGCCTTCCATCCAGACCTCCACTGCATCTCGCTCTCGAGTGGAGCCCATGCAATCACCTTCAGGCGTGCTCTCAACTGCTGTACCGGTGAAGTCACTTGCACTTCTATCTCGTTCAACGTCTTTGGCTACGCCTCGTGGCTCAGCCGTCGCACAACCCACTCCGCTACATGCATCACCAGCAAAATCTCGGCACGGTGTATCACCAACAAGGCCTCCAGCTGCTCCCACCGTTGCGGAGATGTTCACAGGGGCAGCCTCTCCAATGGCTCGCGATCGCTTTATCGCCACAAGGAAGGTCAACTCAAGAACGCTCGATGAGAACCTTTGTCCGACACTTCGGGACTTCAGCATTGTTGGCCTTGAGGATGGGAACGATGCCCCTGATGCAGTCGTTGATACGGCTGCGCTTGCACTCGGAATTCAGCGAGTTGATGCACCCACACGCGCAGCGCTTGCAGCCTTAGTGACAGACCCAGGGTCAGGCGCGAACGCTGATCTAGTCTGCGGCTCAGCCTCAGCAACATTTTCGCTTGCAGCATCTGTATGCCGAGCCCGGACAACATCCCAGCCGACTATGTCCCCAATTGCGACATTATCAAGACAGACTTCCCTCCGTGCTGGAGCCAACGCCTCTAACAGGTCACATCCAAATGACTACGTCCAATCGAGCTCTACCGATTCTCAGAGAGGTGTTTCAATCGCCTTGGACAGCACTCCCGGCGCTCCATCTGCTGCGACTAGTGCAGGAACGCTTCGCAGGATCGTGAGTGCGGCACCAAGCCCTTCCGTTGCGAGTCAACGCCGTGCACAGCAGAAGAATCAGGGCCATGCCCCAACCTCAGAGGTAGTGGGTTCAAATGGTCTTCTCTTAAGCAGCTTGGTTACATCAGATCCAACGATGAATCCTGTCGTGTCTGATTTCAACAACCTCCTCGCTCAAAGCCTCTTTGAGGGTCGAGAAGCTGAGTCTTCTTCACTCGCCTTCGGAAACGAAAAATCAGCGGTCGCCGACAGTATCACACACTTGAATGACATTCAACACGTATACTCGACTAACCTGGCTGCAGATGCACCTCAGGTTCGTCCCTTGCGCCCATATGCCTGCAAAGTTCTGGACGCGCCCGACTTGGTCAACGATTACTACTTGAATCTCGTTGACTGGTCCCCCGCAGGGTCTTCGGGCCTTTTGGCAGTTGCATTGCGAGAGAAGGTGTTCTTGTGGGATTCTCAAACTGCGAATGTGTCTGAGCTTTGCCAGAACTCGGAGGCCAATATCATCACGAGTGTTAAGTGGAATCAGTCCGGTAAGCAAATCGCGGTTGGAAGTGCGAACGGTGAGGTGAGCCTTTATGATGGTGAAACCCTTGCCAAAATCTTCACGGTTAGGCATCACAGGATGCGTGCGTCTGCAATGGCTTTCAACGGCGACAACTGGCTCACAACGGGTGGACGTGATCGCAGTATTATTCACCTTGATGTTCGTGCACCTGGAGACCCTATCCTAGAAGTCAAGGCTGGACACACTGAAGAGGTCTGTGGGCTTGCTTGGTCACTAGATGGACTGCGACTCGCAAGTGGCTCCAATGACAACACAGCAGTGATATGGGAGCGTTCTATGCTAGATTCCCCAGCGCATGTCCTCGCTGAGCACCGTGCTGCTGTCAAAGCTCTGGCATGGTGTCCCTTCAATCGTAACATCCTTGCAACCGGCGCTGGATCGGCGGACCGCCACATCCGTATTTATGACGCGTCTACAGGTACATTGCTTTCAGCGACTGACACACAAAGTCAGGTCTGCGCTCTTCTTTGGAATGCTCAGTATCAGGAACTCCTGAGTGCACATGGATTCAGTAAGAACCAGCTTACATTGTGGTCATACCCTAACATGACACCCATTGCGAACTTTACTGGACACACGGCACGTGTACTCTTCATGAGTGCTTCTGGTGATGGTAAAATGGTCTGCTCTGCAGGCGCAGACGAAACACTACGTCTGTGGAATGTCTGGGACGCAGCGGAAGACTCTTCTCCGTCATCTTCGATGACAAACACTGCTTCCACTTCAGCCACGCCCCACACTCCCAACAGGGCGCCTGTTGCCAGTCCTCTTCGTTCTGGAGTTGCCACCGTCACGTCTCCCGCTGCAGCAGCACGCGGAACGTCCGCCTCTGCGCTTCGTGGAGCATTCCTTCGTTAGTTGTCGGAGTGGAGTCACCGGACGCCCCCTTGTTTAAAATGGCTGCTGATGAGAGTATCATCATATGGCCCTGTGGTGGAATACAAATCTATGCTTTATTGATGATTATTTCGGCAGCAGTGGCTCGCTGGGCTCTAATTGTTTTTTGCAGCCGCAGCCTTGTGATACTCACGATAGAACTTTGCGAGCGACGAGACCATGACGAGAAGCACCACAGCAACTGCTCTTATGCTGACTGTGTCGGTTACGAATTTGTTCAGGAGAGGTGTAAGCGCAAACCAGAGCGGAAGCTTGATGCCATACTATGTAGAAGAAGAGGCGAGAGTTCGGGATGGAGGAGAGTGAGGTAAGAACGAGGTATGGCATCGCGATTCACGCGAAGGGTAGGGCGCAGCAATCCCATCAAGCCACCACGAACAGTGTGAGTGTTGGATGCAGATGCTACGTACAATCAGGAATCGGTAGAACTTTGAGCGCTCACCGAGTTCAGAGGGATTCGCGACATGAAGATTGAAGAAACCTGAGAGAAGAGCAATCACACCAGCGATTGTGATGGGAAGGTGGTTCTTGGCGTCGAAGTTTGCATAGCCCAAGCCAGCAAGGATGCAGCCACCCGTGATGATGGCGACAGAGATTTGGTGAGCCCAACGAGAAATCAGGACTAGATGAGATTAACACGGGAGGGCAAACGGGATGAATCCCTCGGTGAGCACCGACTCGGGGTCCACACCTATAGCAGGATGAGCATTAGCAGAGTAATCTAGCAGAGTTTTCTTGGGATCACATGAGTGACCCCCAAGGGTATGTCAGTGATGCGTACCTGGAGTTGCAACGAAATAAGGCATTGTGGGTCAGAAGCAATCCACGAGGCGATGAAGGCTGGGTGTCCGGAAGCGACTAGATGTGGGGTGTATCATCCGAGAGCAGGCACATAGCAGTGAGCAGGAATGAATTTGATTCGTTTCGCCTTGGAGCCTATGGAGCTGTTGTCCCTTGACATAGAGTGCTGCGCCTAATCCACAGCCGCATTGTGAAGATCGAGTTACATGGAAGCGTTGTCATGGCCCGTCATGGCACGAAGTGGCCTAGATCTCCGTATTACCGCCGCACAACTGGAGTGAGCATTCAGGATGATATTCCTAAATTTAACCCAATCCGGCTAAAACTATATCGTAGGACTTGTTTGACTGGCCAATAGGCAACACTGCACGCGCAGGTCGCTCGAGGGATTAGACATAACAGATACGATGGGTCGCAGTGCGCGAGCTCGAAAGTAAGTTGATTTTTATGCATGCATTCGCCAATGTCTCAGATTTCAACCGCCGTGATCAAACTCCGCAGTTTCGAATAGGCTTCGTGTGGCCCGGGCACTGCGTGCTCGCCCAAATCGCCGTGAGTTCCACTGAGGTGGCCCGCAGACACATTCTGTGATGCAGCTGACACCAGGACTCACGCCTCATGTGCTCTACACGTCACCACTCCCTCCTCACAGCAAACTCGCCGAGGCACTAGCTGCGGCATCGGCGCAGCCGACTGCATCATCAGCCAGCAGGAAGAGTAGTCAAGATAATGCAGGTAGCGGTAGCGTTGGAGGCCAAGTTGCATATGTGAGCGCTGGACCCAGCCTCGTTCCGCTCTGGGCTTGCCTCGCTTCGGGATTCGCGACCGGCCTGACTCTGATCTGGTGCATCGCATGGCCTTTGCTTTGCCTGTTCTTCCCATCGCGGTATATCTCACAGGTTGTGATGGACGACCTGTACATGTTCCTTGGTTTGACTCTGCTACCTATCGCGATGATGCTCAGTATGGAGAGTTTCTACTCGCGAAATAGACTTCAGTTCACAAAGTCTGGGCTTCGCAGCCTCGGCGTCGCACGCATGGCCGGAACGATTGTCGCGCTGATGGTCTTGAGGTATTCGTACTTTGACCGCATCATGGAGCTGCAAAAGGGGGAGAGGTAAATTAGCTTCGTTTACTATGTTCTCATGTAGTTAGGCGTTTCACGCCACAGAACGTTAGTGTATCGCATCTACCCTGCCAAATCAGTAAGGACGAATTCCGACCCGCTAAGAGTCAAGCACTTGAAAGTGGCTGGGGATCTCCCTCTCTCCCCTCAATCGCATCAATACATCTACCCTCCCCGTCATTTACTCATCAGGCGTTCCCTCCCACTGATGCATGAAGCCCTCGTGCCTCATTAGGCCGATTAGCCACTGCTATCTGCATCTCAGACAACCTCCTTCGCAGAGCTTTAGGTCAGCACCGAGCTGATCACTCCATGCCCATGCAAGTCTCAGTCCCCCTCAGCATCTCGAGTCACTCTAGAGGACTGAGACAGGTGGATTCATGCTCTGTCAGCACAAAGCGTCTCGACGTATTCAACTTCGTACTACAACGGTTCCGATCCAACCCTGTGAACCACCTTGTCCCAGTATTTAAACTCGCATCATGCTGACGCATCGTCACCTACGTAGTCGTGACTCGAATGCCCCTGACACCTCAGCTGGGCCCGCCCAAATCCAGTCTCGACTCCCGAGATTCGCTTTGGGCCACAAAAATTTTTACAACGAATCTGAGCTTCACGAGGGTTGAATTGCGGTGTTCACGACGTTTCTCAGTGATACTTTGTCCCCTGCTGAGTGGAAGCGCTTGTGATCTCGCGAAATGGATTATAAAATCCGCGAGAGTTCACCGCAGCGACTCGTAATAGTCTCCAAAAATGTTTTGTACGTATCACTCCTGACTCAGCACGCGCTTTGACTGGTCTAGCTTGGCGTAGGAGCACCCACTCACACAGCCGACCCTAACGTTGGTGCAATCTAGACCTATCATCCTAGGTGGCATCAGTCTGGTCATCCTCACATGCATTTCCACCCTAGCATACTCCTCCGTGAGTCTCAGTCTCTACAAGAACCCCGGACAAATTGTACGTTGAGAGCCTGTTCTGGGTATTATACTGGACACATGTGCGTTACGCGATGTGATAATGTATCCCTGTATCATGACTCATCGTTTGTGTCTTGCATGGCATCCTTTATGTCTTCAGGTCCCAAGTGGAGAGGTGTCTGCCAGTGACCCCTTCATCTCCGTTGATAAGTGCACGCTCGCGGGGCAGACCCCACTGATTCGCTGGTTACTCCCCAGCTACTTTGCATGCACGCGCACAGCGACAAGGTTTGTACCCACTAGCTCGAACTAATGCCCTTTGCATTTGCTTTTTTGGTTGTTCTGATCGTATGTTCTTGTGTCTTGTTGCCAAGGTGGAGGGCGATGAATACTCGTTCTGCCATGCGCTTCCATTGGCTTAGCGTGATACCCACGCCCCCCAGATTCTCCAAATCCTTTCAATCCTACGCTTAGAACCTTTGCAGTAGGTGCAGTCTTGAGATGCTACCATCATGGATAACAACAACTCAACCATGCAACTCAATTCGATTTTGCTTCTCTTGATCCGATTGTTCTGTTTGCACATAATCTCCGTGCATCTAGGTTCCGTGACGTGAGCAGTGTCGAGGTAATTAAAGTCAAGCACTCCAGATCATCCTCTCGGTCATCCAGACGCCGACATTGGTACACCTGGAAGGTCCGCCTGCACATCGCACCACAACCACGAGCACCGTATCCCAAATGGCTCGATGAGCGTGGCATCAGGTATGCCACCGATATGATTGACTACTACGAATTCCGGGCTCAGAGCCAAGCCATTGATTTGAAACATCAGATCTCATCTGCCATCGCTGTTCTGAAGACGTCCCCCGAGCAGCCGTTGATTCTCCGACACGAAGAGAACCTCACATCGTTATATCACTTCATCGCAATGATCTGCATCTTCGCGACTCTGGCTGCATACTGGTTCACCGATTACCAAGAGGAACTTGTCTTTGATTCACGGCACGGCCAGCTCTTTATCCACATTCGAGGTGCATTTCATCTTCACTCACGTATCAACGTCGTCGCATTGAAGGATATCGGCGCTTTCCGGATTAAGGAGCGTCTTGACAGTAAGAAGCGCAAGCGATACGGAGTTGAGGTTGTTTACGTGCCCACTCTTGAGAAGAGCTTCCGCGATTTGCTTCGCAGCCGCACGGATCGAACATCGGAGGCTCAGGATCCGCGATCAAACTCAGAGCAAGCAGCTGCAGCAGCACCCGTAGCTGACGCGAACGAACAAGAGCAGAAGCAGGAGAATGAAGCAGCGGCGACAGTGGTAGCATCAGAATCCGCCTCAGCAGCGGAGTCCGTCGGTGCAGTTGAACACGATGAGGCAGCCCCTGAGTCTGGACCTCGGCGCCGCCGAAGAGGACCCAGTCAGAGGGGAGAGGGCGACGAAGAAGAACCCCAAAGGGCAGATCAGCATGATCCAGCAGCGGCTGATCAGCAAGTTGATGCTCAACAAGCTGGGCAAAATGCAGCACAGGATGCTGCCCAAGGTCCGCCAGCCCAAAACAATGCAGTTGTCGTTAATCCAGATCTTGCAGCCGAGCTGCATTTAGATTCGAACGACCTTACAGCCAGTCCTGACGTGGCGGTTAAGGCCCTCTGCTTGGGACTGGAATCTGCGAATTACGTTTACGCCTGTGAGCTACTTCAGACACTCGAAGACTGGATGAACAGGTATCGAATCGAAGATCAACAGAAGCAGCCATCGGCATCTGCCTCCCCAAGTGTAGTCGTCGATGCTGATGGGAAGGAAATCTCAACCCAGAACGGGCGGAGATGTGCGATCTGCTATGACGATTCAAGTCCCCCTGACATTCTATTCTTGCCATGCAAACACTTGATCTGCTGCGTTAGGTGTTATCCAAGATTCTCAGTCTGTCCTCTCTGCCAATCAAAAATCAGCAGTACAATGCGGATTTACACATAGTAAAACATGTATATAGGTGATTATATCCACAGTTGTCGAGGTGAAATGTGTTCGAACTGATGTACTAGTGTCCTACTATATTAACAGATGTCGTTCATGCCAGCTCGTTGAGGTTTGATTGCTGTCTCCCTAGCTGTGGAACGTACAGTAGCTCCCAGGGGAGAACGCATCCTCAATTCATGCTGAAATGTGATTCAGGGGGTGGAAATTGTTTATATACACAACAACTATGCTTCCTCGCTCGCTCATACCAGATGGAAGGAAGGGTGAGGTGGTTGAGATGTCTGAGCAGCTCCACAAGAACACGCAGAGGTAACGAGTTCTCCGGAGGGTACTAGCCCGTCTCAATTACTTCTTCTTCGTAGCAGCGACCTTCTTTGTACCGACATCAAAGACGGAGTTGGGCGTCTTGCGGGTCATGGCGAACTCACCAAACTAAAGAGTAGTCGGTGGGTATGAAGGATAGGGGGAGGTCGGTGAGATCACATCCTCAGGCATGATTGAGTCGTTGCCGTGAATCATCCCTAAGCTCAATGTAGTACGTACCTTGTGTCCAATATGCATCTCTCGCACTTCGAGTGGCTCCCACTTCTTGCCGTTGTGAACCTAGAGTAAGGTGATGAGATCGACACCCGCTGACAGTAAGCAACATAGATGACGGACTTACGGCCACGCCTCATGATACAACAAGGCATTACGAGTACGGTGACAGTTGTAGAGCGCGCAGGCCGCACACCTCTGGCACCAGGGCCGGAAAGCGCAGCTTACTTAGCACCCTTTCTCCTTCCAATACTGCCTAATTCGTTCGATTCTTCGACGTACCTGGAAGCGAATGCCAACAAACTCGGGGAGGATCGTGCAACTTCGCTGCTTGACAGGGATGGCGGTCTTCTGGGGAACACCCGACTCGAGCAGCGATCGCACATGTCGCATCAGTCCCGCACTCATCGTGGGGCCCTTCCACAGCGCTCGCACCATTTGGAGTCTGGAGGGAAGACAGGGGTAGAAAGATGCAGGGCATACCACATGAGTCATGGATTTCTCTTAACAGGTGATGGAGTCGAGCGTCTCCCCGTGAGGGCAGGGCTAGAACAGGAGCAACGACAGCCTCCATCGGCCTTCTCGACCCAGAGCTGTTCCTTTCGGGACGGAAACGGCAGGATCATTATGGTTCGTTTGCGTTATGTCGCGCATATTCAGTCTGGGACGAGTCTAGTCACGCATTAACCCGGTTTCCGCGGCAGAGCACCCACTCACGGGGCCGGAAACTGATCTCGAAATACTTGCAAAACAAAGTGTTTTCCATGCCTGGCCGCGTTCCGGGGTGGCGGGATAGCTCGCGGGGTGACGGAATACAATTTGCCAGAAAAATTGGGAGCGACTGGGAGGGCTGGAGGGGGGATTTTGGGGCAAGGAGGGGGTAAAGTTTGGTGGGTTGTTTTGGGCTACCTCGCCGTGAAGCGCTTGTGCTAATGATTTCATTCGATTGTTCTCACACGTCTAGACGAGATATGAAGGCACTTAAGATCCTTCTTATCGCAGTCCTCGCTGTAGCTCTTGTCGAAGTACGTTGGACAGATTTTGACCTTCCTGCTGACCCGCTTTTCATCTCGCTTTTGCCGTGCGCGAGCCGCTTTCGTCGAGAAAATCAGCGTCATTTGTTGCATAACTGCAGGCTCTGCTTGCATCTGCCATGAAATTCCCTGCTTATCATGATGCATTCTTGCTTCCACTCCTCCATTTAGGCTTCGACTCTCGCCCGAGTGGTGAAGGACGCGGCTGAGATCGGTGCAGCCGTGGCTTCCACTGGCGATGCGAGCCTGGGACTGGACATGGACCTCGAGGATGTGACTTCCATGCGCCAGAGCCTCATCGATCTCGGTGAGGATATCGTTGGCACGCCAAACCACAGCGAGAAGATTGATCTTGCCTCACTTACAAATGATAACGCGGTGCTGCCCAAGGCCGTGCCGCTCCCTGACGTCAAACCCTCGCTCTTGGAGTCCAACTCCTTCGCGGAGATGCTCTCGAAGGCTGAGAAGGAGGAGCTTGAGATTGTCAAGCAGCAGGAAAAGGAGCTTCTCGCTGACAAGCACGAGTCCTCCACGCTCCTCCAGGAGTTCGAAACTATGGACAAGACTGTGGACGCGTTTGACAAGTCCTTGGCACACGAGAAGATTGACGCATCTTCTGTGCCACCCATTGAGTCCTTCGCAGATCTTGCCGCAGAGGCTGAGCGTGAAGACGCACCGATCCGCACTGTAGAGCAGATCGAGGCCGAAGTTGAGGCGGAGATGCACCAAGTCGCAGCTGAGCGTCTCGCTGCGGAGGCTGAGCAGACCATGAAGGCTTTCGCAGAGACTGAGGCTCAGACTGAGACCCAGGCTGAAACCGAGGCCGATGCTGAGTCTGAGTCCGAGGCAGAGTCCGAGGCTTCTGGCGAGGCTTCTGGCGAGGCAGAGGACAATGCTGCCTTCTTGGAGCTCGGCACCTTCCTGAGGGAGGAAGAGATGACTCTGGACGCATACCTGGCCAAGATTGACAACCCAGCTCCTGAGCAGGAGATCCTCGAGCCAACCTTCGCTGAGGAGGATGAGGCTATCGAGTCGGACAACGGCCAAGACGTTCCCATGCTCTCCTTCGTTCTCACCGATGAGGAATTTGCTGCAGAAGTTGAGCACGTCGCCAAGCAGATGAACATTAACTAAGATTGTTGACTGTTCATCGCGGACAGGCTCTCCAATCTTTCTTCCCGTAAACGGACTCCAAAAGAGAAAAGAGAAATAAATATGCGACCAACATTTTTGACGCAATGATGGAGTGCGAGGATCCGAAGTTCTCGATGAAATCGAAAACTGCGATGATACAATAACGTTAATGTATTGTGTGTAGTTGTGTGTTTACCACCATTTCTTCAAGGGATTAAAGACACTTCTCTGAGATAACCAGGCCTGACGCTTCGAAGCCACCTCTCGTTGTTCTTCATGCGTGAGCTGAAGCACAGTATTGATCACAGGGAAGAGCTGCTCATGGTCGTCTGGATTGGCCATGTACTTGATAATGATGTTCTTCACGTATTCTAAATTGACTGTCTGCTGGGATTCATTCGTCTTGGCCATCTCAAAAGAAGTTACTTGGGCTTCGAGCTCCAAGCACCGCGCTCGATAGCGCGATACTGCTGCTGCCAGCTCAGTGACGAGAGCATTGAGCTTAGCGAGCTGATCCGTATCACTGGTGGCTGCTGCAGCTGCGTCTCCAGTGCTGGATGCGGGGGAGATCTCGAGTCGTCCACTCAGCTTGGCTGTTGCTGCGGTATGTGATTGCTTGGACTCAGCTCCCTCTCGTCCTGCCTCCTGAAGGCCACGTTCAAGCGTCGCCAAGATGTGCGTCGCGAGATCAGCAGATTCATACTGATCTGCAGTGGTAAGTTCCTCACGCTTCTCCATTGTCGGTTCTGCGCTAACGAGAACCGGTGCTTTCGCTTCGGCTGCAGAGACTGATTCAGAGACTCGATCAGAAGCAATGCTCTCCGCAATGGAGTGCGATTCTTGTGCTTCTATATCTGGGAGTTGCAAGGTAGCGGCCTGAGCACTAGGGGCAGCCGTACCCGCAGCCACAGCCTCGATTACGAATTCAGAGTTCAGGAGTGCATTGGTTTTGAAGCTCTCTAGAGCACTCTTGAGCTCGTCCAGTGTACCATCGGGTTCCTCATACTTCACGCCATTTAGGGCGGATCCTGACGGCGCCTGTGGTAAGTCGAATGCTTCCTGCAAATTAGTACAGATCTCGTCTGACACTTTGGCCAACTCGACCCACCCTCGCTGAGACTTCGTAGTGCGATCACGATATACCTGAGCAGTGGACAAGAGTGCTCCAACCAACCGCAGCACACTCCTACGCAGCAGATTATATCGTTGGCGGGTAGCTGTAATGAACTGAACAGCCTCAGTGCGCACCGATTCTAGTGTTCGGTTAGCTGCTAAGCCCTGACTATAGGCATTTTGACGTTCGTTTTCAAGTAGTCGTTGCAGGGTCAGGACTTGTTGTTGTGTTTCTGCCAAGCGTTGCACAAGCTCTTCACCTTCAGCGGCTGTACTGTCAAGGTTCGGACTAATTTGGCTTACTTGCCGTAGTGTCTTATTGATCTGACTCCGAGATTCAAGTGAATGCTCGGCAGCCTCTGCACTCTCTGGATTCAATTGCACCCCCTGTTGCGACATATCCAGCGTGGATATACCACTTGAAGGTGAGAGTGACTGCTCAGATCCAGGAGTATGGGCTGGGGTATCTACTTGTCCAAGAAGTGCAAGGCGTGATTTCAGCTCGGCAACTTCGCGTTGGAGCGTGGCAGCTTTAAGGGATTCACGCTGGGCCGCACGGAGGCGTTCTCTCAGTTGACTACGTGCCAGGCCGAGTTGAGCTGCCGTTGAATCCGCCTCTTGACGCACCGTCTGAATCTGCTCCTCAGCCAGGGTAAGCTCCTGCAGCAGTTGAGCCGAACGCCGTGCATGTGCTGCACCCGCCTCCTTCCATGCTTGTACAATCCCACTGGCAACCTCAGCTGAGAGACGTGCGCTGAAGTCAGGCAGGTTCTCCAGCGACACAGAGATGTCCTGATGCGATGAGGCTGACGTATTGATTCGAGACATCCACGTGCCTACGGTAACCCAGGCATATGAGACACTGGAGGCTGGCACTCCGAGGGCTTCGAATGGGTCACGGATCTTCACTAGCGAACCCTGATAGTCCGGCTTATCGGACTGCGAAGCGACTTGGACTGAATCCGTCACCCGCGGTTCATCGCCGTCTACGTCTGGCATGTATCCGTTGGCTCGAGCAGTATGCGCATCAAAGATGAACTGGATTGCACTTGCTTGGTTGGATCCTAGCGCATTTTCAGTTGGTGGTTGAGCCGAATCAGCCCGTAGGCGAGAAACAACGTCTTGGAGGTTGAAGCGGAGCAGTATAAACTGAGACTTGCCGAGCGCAAGTTTGGCAATGGGCTGGGACGACTGAACCGGAGCCATACGAACCATTAGGTCACTTAAGTAGTCGGCATCGTCGACTTCGGGAAGGTGATCTGATGCGGATTCGTCTTCTCCCATTCGTTGTCGGCGTCCGACGGGAGTCAGGAGGGTGGTAAGGAGCTGCTTCGGCGAGCCCAAATCTGCGAGACTCTCTGATGTAGTTGCAAGCAATGTACCTAACGTCGGCCAGCACTCGGATGCCGTTGAAGTTGTGGTGGCAAGACGAGATCGAGTCTCCTGTAGTTCAAGCTCCGCAGCAGCAAGTCGCGCCTCGAGATCCTTGCAAAGTGCATCAAGTGCGCTATGTTTCGACTCTTGCTCGTGCGCAAGGCGCTTTTCGCGAACATTCACTTGCGCCCTCAGGTCATCGAGCTCGTGCTGCTTAGCCACGAGCTTATCCGTTTGATCCCGCAGCTTTGCACTGAGCTGGTCGATCAGTTCCTGGGCCTTCTGTTCACGTTCTACCATCTCAGCTGCATGGGCTCGGTGCTTTTGGAGTTGTTCTGCAAGTTTCGTTCCGACTTGCTGCGAGAACTTCGCTAGCTTCATTACTCGAGCAAGCTTGGTGGGCAATCGCTCGGCACACTGTAGAGCCGTGATGCTAATGTCGCCCAGCTTCGTCAATACGTGCGGAGCCGTGAGGGCCTTTCTCCTGTGAAACTCCAACTGTGTTATTGGGTCTGGCTCGTCACCAGCACTCTCTGCAGCCGCAATACACTCATCGTTAGGCAAGGTCGATTCATGCTCCAATATGGCAATCCCAACTTCAGCAGCTTTCCCTTCGACATCCTGCACCAACACCGAATCAACATCGTCCAAAGAAACATGAGCTAACTCTAAGTGGGTGCTGGCTTGGTTCACGACGCAAACTAAGCGTTTGATAACATCCGTCAATTCATTCCAAAGTGCCTCACTCTGAGTTCGAATGGCGACGATCTCTTCATCGACCTCATGAGCATCGTTCCCGCTGGACTGGCCCTCTTTGGAGCTCCCAGCACCCAATACTCTCGCAGCCTGTTCTCGCAGTTGACTTTGAATGAAGCACACTTCATCTGACACTTCGAGCGCATTCAGCAGAGTCGTATGCAGAGGAACCAGCGCTCTCACCAGAGGCAAGATGCATTCCTTCATTTCCGTCACCATAGCCTCGTATCGAGTGACTTTCTTCTTTTCAAGATTAAGCGCATGTGATAATTTGTCTTTCTCGAGGTCAAGATTGGCGATTCTCTCCGTTAAGGTTGTGAGCTTATTTGCTGCGGCTTGATATGCATCCTCCGTCTGAGACATCTCGGCGAGTTGTACACGTTGCTTCTCGACAAGGCGGCGGAGTTCGTTGAGTTCGTCTGAGGCAGCTCCAAGGTACTGCTCAGCCAAGGACCATATGTCATTCCCCTCGCTAGACCGAGGCGACACCGCTTGAAGCGAACCGAATAGATCAAGTATGGTCTGACACAGCCGAAGCCCCTTACTTTCGGAAAGGCCTTGCTTTGAAGTCATCTCGGCGATTTGTGCCTCTTGACGTCTCAGATGGGCTTCGAATTCACGGCATTGTACATTCTTGGCGTTGAGTTGTACAAGGTTGTTCTCAAGCTCGGCCTTCAATCGATCAATCTCGTCCGCTTGTCGCTGGATCGTGTCTGTGAGTTCATTAGACTGCTCCAAGCGGGAAGTGACTTCTGCAAGGGCTTCGGTCAGGCGTGAAACCTCGGCCCGGGCTTTGGCTTCGGCTTCAGTTGCTGCCTGGAGTTGTGCCTCTAGCGTTGCAACCGCTGCATTGAGTCTCTGGGATTCCTCTGCAGATTGGTCTTGCGCGGGCTGACTCGATGAGGTCATAACGGCGACGTCTTGCTGTAAGGGATTATCGACAGTATCTGCTCGAGCCTTCCATTCGGCTACCTTGGACTGAAGTGCATCCACTTCCTCCTGAAGCTGCTTCTCGCTCTGTTTCAGTACTTGAAGTTCCTGCTCCAGTGCTTGAATGGTGCGGTCCTTCTCAGCGAGCTGCTGCTGTGCGCTTGCAATGCGCTGTTGCGCCTCAAAGGCTTGTTGCTCCGCCATCTGAAGCCGGTTCATTTCGGTTTCGAGTCGCTGTTCGGCCAAAAGCGCTCGTTGCTTTGCTGCAGCCAGTTCTTGCTCTGCAAGAGCTACCTTCTGCTCAGCTTCGAGAAGCATAGAGCCGGCAGAGCCCACTTGCTCTGAAGTTGCCCGAAACTTAGACTCAGCGAGTTCTGCACGTTGTTGCGCTTCCGTAAGTTGCGACTCGATCTGTGCACACTTCTCCTCCGAGATCCTCAGCAGTTCGACGGCAATTTGCGCCTTATCTTCGGCCTCTTTGAGTCGAGGTTCTAGGGATTCTGCTCGGTCCTTCCATCCAACGAGTTCCTTCTTGACTCTCACAAGGAACGCCTGTACTTTGGACTTGTACTCCACCTCTTGCTTCGCGGCGGTACTCTTTAGCCGTTCGAGCTCTGCTTTGTAGTGTGCTTCCTGCGTCTCGCGCAAGGCGTGTAGCCGGTCGCGCTCCTCTGTGAGCGATTTGATCTGTACCTGGAGTTGGAGTTGCTCAGCAGCAGCAGCAGTTCTACTGTCTTTGCGATCTGGATCCGAATCCTGTTGTTTCTGTTGAAGCTGGGCCTCGAGTTCTTCGATGCGGGTAGTATAGTGGGCCTTAGTCTCCTTAAACTTAACCATGACGAGCTTAAGCTTCTCGGGAAGCTCCTTCAGCTTGCCATACTCCTGCCTCTGCCGCAGGACGAGCGCCAACAACTGTTCCTGAGTCAGGCTGGGGAGCAAGGATTCGTCCATGTCAATGTCGACGCCTGCTACGGCGTCTGTGGGTTGATCAGCCATATACTCGCGGTCTGAATGCGGGTTAAGTCGATTACCGACCCCCGATGGTGCCGTCCGTCACGACTTCTTGGCTCGATTGAGATTATTCAGCGTCCGCCCAGGTGGAATTAAGATTTAGGGTCGATTTCTCAGCACAACCAGGCAATGCTGGCAAATTCAGGAAACGGTGCGATATGACCTAGGACGCAATACGCGGAGATGCAGTATGTCACCTGCGGACACTGCGCTATCACCCGTATTTGAACCTAGGAAAAGTGGCTCAACTCACTGTTTTCCCATTCTCTTTCCTCCACATCCAGGGTCACACTCAGCCTCTGGGAGCGCATCAGCGGTGAGAGAGCACGGTGGAGTACAGATTGTACTCACTTCGCATGCCATAAATCATAATCATACAGATCGTGGGACGTGAGTTTATTCTTGCTGTCGTTCGTTCGCTCGATCGTCATGAGCAGGCTCAGTGTGACCGAGTCGGATGACGACCACGTCATGAGACATGAGACATGGGCTCGGAAATGAGCAGAACACGGGGTCTTCTAGCCGACCAGGGCGGATAAGGCAGGCCCATGGAGGAATCTATCACTATCAGGCTTCACTCCGGTCAGAAGATCCCATAAGACAATGGCTTGAAGTGAGTGTGAAGGAAGCTGTTTGGATGTTTACAATTGGCTTCTTGTTGCAGCACGGTACCATACATTCGGTTCGCTTTTTCTTACACTGCTAGTTCGATGGCCTTGATATTCTTAGGAATGGTAATCTTGCTTACTTGAGGAAGTGGATGCCATTGAGAGCCTCCATGAACATCCAAGTCAGAGCAATGTGGGGTGCGATACGGACCAGGAATGTGGGATAACCGGCATAGAATGCCATGAGACCCTCATTCTTGGCGATCTTGCCCGCAGCATCAATGATGCCCTTGTAAGGGTATGTGCCATCGGGGAGTCGCTTCATCTTCTGAAGACGAGTCTTGAGGAAGTCGAACGGCAGAGCAATGGTCGCGGCGATGACACCCGAGCCGAGACTTGCGCAGAGAAGGTTGGCGCTGGAATTGGGGCCCCCGAGATACTGCCCACCGATATCCTTCAACTTATCATACGAAGCAAGCATACCAATATTGATGGCAAGACCACGTAGGATAGTGGGATTCGCACCGGCGAAGAAACCACGTAGACCCTCCTCACGGTACATTCGGACCATCGCATCCAAACCATTCTTATAGTTGCGACGCTCAGCCACGGGCAGAGTGGCATCGGCCTGCATGCGCACGAGGGCAGCATCAGCAGGAGTACCGATGAGAGCACCAGCAGCACCAGCGACGATCGAGCAGGCGGTATTCGTCGTCAAGTCAAGCTTCTTCTTGCCACCCTCAGAGAAGTAGTCCGTGAGCGAACGGAAGATACCGAGGCGCGACATACCGTAGGTGAGCTGCCGTAGGATACCTGCCGAGAGTCCCTTGTAGAGCGCCTTCACACCGCCCTCCTGGATCACAGTCTTGCCCACGACGAAGGGGTTACGCGATCCCTGGGAGCCCTCCATCAGTTGAATGCGCACCTAGAGGACATGACACAGGTGTTCGACAAATGCATGTTAGCTAGCCGTTTGGGTGTCGGGGTGCAGTGCGTGCTTGAGCAGTATTGTGGTGGCACTTCCTTTGCTCTTCGCCCTTGAGAATACCCAATTGTCAATGACGTCTGTCAGATTCAATATCTCATGGCGACGTTTCTCGCTGTACAGTCTCCTTATAGCTCGTGAGGCGGATCAACAAGCGACACAACGTACCTTGACCATGTCAATGGGCTGGATGATGGTGGTAGCTCCGCAACCAGCGATACCACCGAAGATGAACGGGCGCAGGTATTTCCAGCTGCTGTAGCGGTCCGACAGCTTGGTGGCGGTCGGCGCGGTATTGCTCGACGACGACATGCTTCTGCTATGGTGGGTGGGTGGAACATGTGAATCGAAGCATGAGCAACTGATGGAAAGGAGCTGATCAGTATCCACACTCTTGGATACCATGAACTGGAATCCGAGGAGGAATATCCCGCCCTGCCTCCTCAGTCGACAGCAAGAAAAGCCGTTTTATGTGTTGATTCAGATCGTGACTTCTGCTGAAATCAACGACATAATACGCACACATTTACTCTAGATATACTCCACGCATTTTCAACTGGTTCCGCTGCACCTATCACCCACATTCGGCATCCCGAACAAAGTACAATTCCAGTCGTTTGTGCCCCAAGTTCCGGTCAAACGTGACCATGGTCACACTTTGCGTGACGAACTATCCATCCTGGCCTGGAAATGAACACGAAATAAACTGTTTTCCCAGACTTGCCGCAGGCGGAATAAGCGATACCGAGAGGGTGACGCTGCTGGACGAATTCACTAATCGATAGCTAATCCACGCGCCTACTTGTTCAACTTGTGATACGACTTGTCAGCCATCGACAATCTGGAAGACGCGCCAAACTCCGACTCGCTTGCGCTGGAAACGTGGCTGACCCTCTCCGAGCACGCAAATTGAAGGAAAGCAGACGGTATCAGGAGTGGATAGTGCTGAATCTGCTAGGTATCGGAAAGGCTCATTATCCTGCGCTTTCGGACGTACGCAGACTCTCGAAACGTACTTAGTAGAGTCGGTCAATTCCGACCATCGACAAGCAGAAGACAGAACGCTCACTCGAACTTGTCAGGACGGGCGCCAACAGATCGATCTAAGGCGCCTTTTGCTTCACAATGACGTCACTATACCGTGTGTACGTTCACGCTTCCTCACCCGCATTCCTGCAGCAATTGCGGAATGAAGTCATGTCCCTGCTTGCCGTGTCTGCTCCGCACGCCGCGACCCTGGACAACGCACTAGGGATTTCGGCACGCAAGGAGGACACCGCCCCAGGAAAAGTGAAGGTTCACACCAACGAGAACAGTTCTGGTCTTGAGTTCAGAGCAACGCTGAGAGATATTTGGATCCTATGCCACAGACTCCGATCGGCCGACGACATTGGAATTCAGCTTGTGCGCAGGGGCACGTTTGTCCACACACTGAACGATCTGGCACGTGAGCTAGATGCCATACCCATTCACGCTTTCGCGCGTCGCATTAGCACTAAGTCCAAATGGGCTCGGTACGTCCGAAGCCGCACACCGAAACAGCGGTGGAATATGCTGGTTAACAAGGAACTGAAGGTTGGAAATGTTGGTAAGTTGCCGAGCCTTGTGCCCGAGGATGACCCAGAACAGCTACTCCCGAATAACGTGCGTGTGATTCTGAAGGGCTCACGGCTTGGCGACCACGATGCTGTTCGAGCCAAAGCAACGATGACATTTGAGGATCGACTCTTTCCCACCTTGCTCGAAATCCAGGACGCGGAGAAGGAAAAGGAACAGGGAGATGCCAAGCCCCGGGTTCCCGAGGCCTCAGATGTTGAGGAAAAGACAGATCCTAGCAGCGAAACCGTGCCCCCTACATCCTCAATGCCTCCACGGGTCAAGCCCTCAATTACGATCTATATTGAGAGAAACCATCTCTCTGCCACAATCTCTGCAGCTGGCCACTCGGAACATTCTCTGCACCGAAGAGGTCTGCGGCCCTACACAATGGAGACGTCATTACGAGAGTCGGTGGCGGCCCCAATTGTGGCGCTTTGTCAAGAACATAGCACACCACTTTCCGAGTTACCGCCCGAGCTTGCGAAGCTTAATGCGGGAGTTGCACAGACCTCCCGACTCGCCTATGGAAAGGTGCTACACACGTTAACGAAAGCTGCACCAGATGTTCTCAATCCGCTGATTGCAGACACTAAGAAACCACGAGAAAGTGCTCACGAGCAGAATCAAATTTCAACCGAATCACCCGAGAATAGTGCTGTTGAAGGATCGAGCAAGGAGGCTGCCGTCTCTAGATCCTCAGATTCAAAGACAGGTGATGGCATTCCTAGTTCACTGACTAAGATCGCTGACAAGGCGACTCCTCTGGTTCATGCCCGAGACCAGGCTTCATCCCTCGATATCACAGCATCAGTGGTTCTGGATTCCTTACGTCAAGCTGACCCCTCCATCCGAGTGTTCGACCCGTTCTGTGGCGCTGGCACGATCCTGATCGAAAGTGCAATGAAACTGATCGGTCTTCCTGCACGCGCACTGCCTCGTCCCTTTGCGTTTGAAAACTGGCCAATTCACGACGCGAAAGCCTATCAACACTTGATTGACAAATGGTCGGTTCAGCATGATCAGATCTTTAACACATACCTCGGTTACGTTAAGCATCATGCCGGAGAGAATCACGACCTCTTCCCACGTTTCTTTGGCAGTGACTTACGCATCAAATCATTAGCTGCAGCCACTCACAACATCAAGGTAGCAGGCCTAACGCCCTTTATCAGTCTAGCTCAGGGAGACTTCGAACTTGTGATGAAGGAGGCCTATAAAGTTGCCACGGAAAGCCTCAGAGCACAAGCTTTGAGGTTTAATGGATCACCCCAAGATATACCGTTTTCGGAGCTAGTGAAGAAATCCTCAGCGATTTCAGCCAACTCGAAAAAGGTATCTCCCTACGTAGAGCGCAAGATCTTCAATTCTGTAGCAATTCCGAACCTGGCGGGCTATACCATGATTACGAACATTCCTTGGGGTGTGTCGGATGAGAAGCCATTGCGTCCTGCTGGTGACAAGGATGAAGACGCAGTTGACTACGATGATCCTAACTTTGAGCGCTACCGAGTGAACACCACTCAGCAGGAGCCCATGGAAGACCTGTACTTTAGGTTCGGAAGGGCACTGTATCTGTATGGTGGCATGTTCCGAGATGTCTTCGTGCTCTCTGCCAACAGCTTGTTTGAGAAAACGACGGCTGCAGGTGCGGCAGCAGCGAAGCGCGAAGAAGCGAAGGAGAAACAAGCTGCAACAATCCGTCAACAGCTTCTTCTGCAGCAGCAACAGTCAAGCTCAGACCATCTAAGACTCACTGGAACGCACACCGAGTCTACAACCACTTCCTCATGGCAAGGAGTGAGGTCGGCATCGAGTGAGGTCGCCCCCAGCCCCGCCGAGTCAAAGCCAAATAGTCTGGCCCAGTTTGCCCAGACAGCCCTGGCTCCGCTCTCGAAGCCCTTGAGTTGGACCAAAATTACGACCTTCTACAACCAGGGTGTAAAGACGCATTTGCTGAAGCTGGATAAGTGAGCAGGGCGTGTGCGGCGCCCAGCGACAAGTTTTGTTACAATAAATTCCATGTAATTTTATTTCCACTGGATAGTTTCTACCTGTTGAGTTACGCCCGAGATATCCCGCAAGGGTGGAAAATCTCACGGCATTCACTTTGTTCAAGAGATCCAAAATGCTGCGTGTGACTCGATCGGGGCACATTCTATGTGCTGATCCACTAGCAGATGATGTGAAGACGGCGTATGTCAAGGTTTATCCACTCAATGGCAGCGAGATAGACGAAAAACAGGTTAAGGTTTTCCAGGTCCCGGGCTCGGTCGAGGAGGCTTTGCATATGTGCGCCGTGAAGCCGCAGAAGCTTGCGGCCGGCGCTGAGACTAAGTCACAGGGTGGCGCAGACGATGCCAGTGACCAAGAAAACGACGATGGCGCGGCAGATGGTGCTGACTCGAAGCATTCATCAGCCTCTGGTTCCATGGCGAACCGCCGAGCTTTCGACCCATCTACCCTGACGGTGCGTGCAGCGGATCTGGACGAGAAGGCGCAGCATCTACTCGTGCTCACCGAGCTGGGCTTGATTCTCGCGTATGACTTCGCAACGGGCTCGCTCATATCGTTTGCGATGACCCACCGCCGACCCACTCACTTACTCTTCGCACCTACGCAGAAGCACTTCCTCGTGGCAGACCGACTGGGTGACGTGTATGGATTCAAGCTGAAGTCATTGCTAAAGGGCGAGATTAGCGTCGAACAGAGTTCGTTCTCAGCCAAGTTCCGCTCTTACTTCTCGGACAATCTCGTTATGAGCCATGGCGCACTCATCACTGCCATGGAGTTCTTCGAGCACGAGGGCAAGTCCTATCTCTTGACCGCGGACATCGAGCAGAAGATTCGTGTCAGCCCCTTCCCGGACCTGTTCAACATCCAGACGTTCTGCCAGGGCCAACCCGCCCCAGTAGCTGCTGCTGGATTTATCAACGCCGGGAGCCCCGAGAAGGAGTACGTTGTCTCCGCATCATCGCTTACTCCTCCCAAGTCAAAGCTTGAGGAAGATAATTTCGACGCAATTGAAGCGTTTGAGGCAGCGAATCTGCCTGGTTCCATTAAGGTGCATCTCTGGAACGCCATGACGGGCAAGCAGGTTGGTTCCAAGACTGTTGTGGGTGTCCCCCAGCTCCCCAGCCTTGCAGCGCGTGTGCGCACGACGTCAACTGTCACATTCCCCAGCGCAACGGCTATTCAAGCACTAGAGTCACATGGTGTAATTGCCATGGCACCCGCTGCCATCCTTACCATGGAGAACGCACTCAAGGAAGCTGTCCTGTACGCTGCAGAAAACGGCAAGAACAAGGCCGAATGGGCAAATCGACTCCGATTCTCGGCTAGCATTGGTTGCTCGTTTGAGGTGAAGCCTTCATCAGTAATTGCCAATCCCGACCCTGAGGCGCAGGCAACCCTTGAAGAGATTTCCATAATCGAGGCTACTCAGGGTGCACGACCAAAGACGCGACCCCACACTATCTGCACCCTGTATTTGCCTCTCCTCCGCGACGTCCTTGCTGTCCGAAGTCACTACGAGCACCCAGCTGGAGGAAATGACGAGTCTATGCTCGAGCCAGTCGGCCGCTTTGGTGAGATCTCAAGTCTTGACGCGGCGGATCTCGACTCCATAGTGACTGCCATGTGCCCCTTGCCTTCCAAGTCGAAGTTCACTTGCGCAGTCCAGCTCGCTACGGGGACTTTGCTCGTTGTCGAGCTCGCTGATAATCTTAAGGATAGCCGCGTGATCGCTCGTATTGCAGGCGAGTCGTCTTCCGCCAGCGCGACCGAGGTCCAGTCTAGCACGGTGTCTGTCCTCATCGAGGGCTACCTCAGGTGTGTCGCAAACCACGCGAAGAACGAGGACATCGTTGCTCGAAAGCGTGAGTCGTCCAAGTCCAAGCATGTTAAGCACGGCGGCTTTGACCAGGAAGACGGCGATGACGAGTAATAACCTCCACCTGCTTTCCCATTTGCTTGGGGCTGCATTGCTCAGAGACAGGCTTTGACAATGGTTAACAAACAAACAAACACACCCACGTTCATACATAAAATGAACCTAGCGCCAAGCTAACGAGTTATTTCACATAACACAAGACTGTCCGCGTAGTGTTTGACCCCGGGCCATTCACACACGTCCCGCATCGCGAGGCAGGCCATCCCCTCTCCAGCGCTAGGAGTGTCGACCACCAGTGGCGCGTCGGGATTTTTACTGAATTGAGACCTGATTCCTGAATTTCAGAGTGTCGAGTTGGCAGGTTGGGGCCGGCGTGCGACTCATGCAGGTTATTTCATTCCGTATATTCCACGTGTAGACACCTCCTGGTATGGGTAATAAGGCCAGTTCCCAGGGAGGAGCGGCGAACAGTGCCGCAAAAGCCTCGTCTCAGCAGGAAGACCTGCTGGGCAAGGGGATCAAGCGCGCACCGCGCGATGTAACGAAGAAGCTGGAGACTGCAGGCTTGGTGTGGAACATGAAGATTGTTGTGCGAGGTGCCAAGAGCACGGGTAAGTCCACTCTGCTGCGGTGTCTTGAGGAAAAGCCCTTTAATCCGGTGTACGAGCCGACCAAAGAGATCCAGACGGCGCACATTAACTGGAGTTATAAGGCAACGAACGAAGTGGTGCTTGTAGAGGCGTGGGATGTGGTGGACACCGCTGAGCCCCGTTTAGTGCCGGCCTCTTCCCTCCCGAAGAACCACCCCGCGCTCAATGTCCCATACGACTTCGAGGGTGAGACACCCTTCGGCAGGCGAAGCTCGATTCCGAACATGGTACAGCTGCCCAGTCTTGACTCAAGCATGGTGGATGTCTACAAGAATGCCAATGCTGTGGTCGTAGTAATCGATCCCACACGCTTCGAGACTTTCCAGTATGCCCAGCGCATCTGTGCCGAAGTTCCTCCGCAGCTTGACATGCTGATTCTGTGCACCTTCCGAGACCATACCGCACAGCGTGTAGTTACTCCAGAGCATATTGATAGCCTTCTAGCGCCAAATCGCGAGTTGCGGCGTCATATTGATGTGAGCCTCTCAAATCTGTATGGCATCCGACAATTTCAGGCTTTCCTAAACCTTCCCTTCCTCCGAATGAAACGAGAGTTCCTCGAGCAGCAGCTTGCGCAGACCAAGGAGGATATGAAAACGGCTGTGGTAGAGCTAGATGCACTTATGGAACAGCGTTATCACCAATACCTTGCCCAAGTAGCTGCCACGAGTAGCGGGACCAGCAGCACTAGCACGTCGAGCCAGGGAGTTCAATGCGATATTTCACAGACTACAGGCTCTGTTGGCGCGCCTGCTGGTGCTGCAGTACCTGCCCGACCTCCGCCTCCCCCTCCCCCACCGCTGCCATTGACACCGTCTTTACCAACTTCTCAGCCTGCCTCCACAAAGCAGACCAGCTTCTCGGGCTTCACAGACCTCGGAGACGCTGCAGCCACTGCAGCAGTGCTTGACGACTTTTTCAGCGACACACCTTCGTCCGCAAGGGCTTCAGCTTCCGTCGCGAAAAGGGTCGCACCTCCACCTCCTCCACCACCACCGCCACCACCACCAACCCACCAGGCCAACTTAGCCCAGCCTGTGGTGGCTGTTGCACCAGTACGTCTGCCTCCCCCGACTATTTTGGGCGAGGGTGACGATGCACTCAACGACTTCTTTGGCGAGCCTAGGGCAGCCAAGCCAACGCGCGCCAAATCCAAGCGTAAGGACAAAGGCAAGCTGTCTCACCAGCCCCGCGGATCTGCAAGCTTTGGATTCTCAGATTCCAGCAGCGAGAGCGAAAGCAGCAGTAGCGATGAAAGCTCAGAAGAGCCTATCATCTCTGACGATGATGACTTGGACGGTCTTGAGATCGGCACCACGAGTTCCTCATTGGCCACCAAGTCTCGGAGTCAGAAGACGAAGTCTTCAGGCAAGACGCTTGATGAGATCGCCAGCCTCTTCTCGCAGGGGTCGACAACTCCGATGACCATCAACATGGAGACGTCCCGTGCGATTGCCGAGGCCTTCCAGCGCGCAGAGGCTGAGGTCGCTATTAATGCAGCAGTTCAAATGGTTGCAGAAGAAGCAGCTGCATTTGATGCCGCTGCAAGCGTGTTCAACGATGACGATGACGAGGACGAGCTCATCGTTGATGCACCTGGAGAAGGTTCACTGGAGAGTAAGCCATCGAATTATGCCGAGACTGCGACCCTCCATTCCGCCAAGGGAGTCCAGCGAGATGACAATGGTGGTGCGCCAGCTACTCCCACAGCCTCATCTCACCAGCAACAGCCACTTCCACACAAGGACGAGGTGCCTGACTCTGTGCAGCAGGACTATGCTGACGATGATGAGCTGGATTTGCCGACAACGACGCCTAACCAAGCTGCCACTACGTGCGAGCCACCTGAAACAATTCCACAAATTACAGATCATGCTGGCAAGGGTGAGGCACAGCCCGAGACGCGTGCAGCTGAAGCTAATCCTACTAGCGCGCAGCCGCACCCGGCTGTAGAAGACGTCGAAGATGACGATGATGAGCTTGTCATCGATGCCCAGGAGACCGCTGCAGAGCGAGCCCCGACAGCAAATGATACCCACTCGCACACGAGCTCCGCTACAGCGGAAGAGCCCGAGGAGCCGAAGGTTCAAGCAGTTACGGGAAGTTCGAAGCAAAATCCTTCAGGCGACAAGCCCCCTGAGCAAGTTGCTGAGCCCATCATGTCCCAAGACGATGTGAAAGAAGACACTGACGAGCTTGTGGTAGACCATATGGCCTCCACTCCACAGGCACCGGCATGCGAGCAAGACACCAGTGACGCCCCCGAGGCCGCGAGTGAGGTCCTCCCATCTCGAATGGACGAGGACCAACCTGAAGCTTCTCAGCCAGCAGAGCGGTTCGAACAAAAGGATGAAGTCCCTGCAGACCAGCAAGCCGGTTTGATCGAGCCTGGAGCTGAGGCCAGTGTGGAACAAGTGCACCAAATGCAACAAGTCGACTCAAACTTGGCTGTAGCTCCTTCCACAACTGGTGGTAACGAGGACGAGTCCGAAGAAGAGCTCATTTTCGATTCTTTGCCTCGAACACCGCCCACACCGCCTTCCTTCGTGCTGGGGACTGCTTCGACCCAGCAGCCCCAGCTCCAGACTTCCGAGAAGCGGCAGGCGCAACAGCCCTCGAATGCAGAGGATTACGACCCCGACATCGACCCGTCAAGCGATGAGTTGGATATCTAGGCGTTCTATGCAAGTTAGCTCTACGATACCATAAAGATGTGAGATGTTTAGTTTGTATGGTGTGACGAATATTGTACATGGTACACAAGCGTCGTGCATATATACGGACAGCGCATATATGCCGAAGCACATGATGTAATTGTCTTGCGCACATGCGTGTGCATGCATGCAAGCATGGGTAAGCCAGTGGCACTTACGGAGCAGAGAGGAACAGTTCCATGCCGACTTTAGAATAACAATTGCGTTGCGACTGTGACGATCACCGCACTTAGGGTTGCCAGCATGCCGACGCCTCCCTTCCAGGGAGCAAGGTCGAAGGCCGAAGAGCCCAGCGGTGGTACGCACACGAGTGCGGTGCAGTTGAGTGACCAGCAATCCGAATCCAGTTGACACTGCATTCCTCCAAGACACGGTGCGCAGAGGGACTGCTCCTCCAGTCGACCGCAGTCTACGTCTGTCTCGTCGTCCTCGTCATGAACGCCATTCATGCAGGAGCCAGGATAGTCCATCACGTCCGGGACGGTGGAAAACGTGACATCGGAAAGCCCGTTGACCTTCCTGATGTTCTTCCAGATGCCATCAATGTGGGTCGTAATGAGGGCTGCGAGAGCTGACGCACTGGTACCTTCAGTGGGAACAAGACCCAAAGTGGCCACAACAGCCCTACCGTAGACAAGGAGTGGCGAGAAGGAACCATCGACGAGGCCGTTGGTAGGAGGTATATTGACGCTCTGGTGTGCCAACGTTGAGGGAGAGCTCTGCTTCAGTGCTTCGTACGTTCTCCTTAGGTGACGGTTGACAATCACCACCTCGGTGCTCGGCAAGGTCCCGTTGTTGTCACGCAGGATCGCTCGTCCTGTGACAGACTTTTCGAGGTTTGCATACTTCATGCGCTGTCTTTGGTGCTGCTGGTACGCCGCCTCCATGACTGTGTCCACGCGCTTCACGAACGCATCGGCATCCAAGCTGCCCAGGACCGCTAAGCCCTGTCGCGTTTGCAGACCAGATCCAATATTCCCAGACAGAGAGTTGAGCTGGTCGATCGGGATCTGCGACTGCTGCAGCAGCATAACGTAAGAGCAACTATGCTGTCCAATCGCTGAGCAGTACGCAAGCGTGAGTCCGTCAATGTCGTCTTGTACGAAGGGAAGGATTTTAGGCACCACAATGGTTTGGACTGCCATTGGGAGCGGGTCAGGATCTGTCTGACCTGCTACCAATACAAAGCTGCTTCCCCACGTACCACATAGCACGCAGGCAGCGAGAAGTGCCAGGCTCCACAGCCTGGTCGATTGTTTCATGGGGCGATTGCGGGGCGCCTCCTCACTGCAGCTAGATTTTGCCGTTACAATTCAATGCGTGACTGATATAACTATCTGTTGCTCTGAGCTGCTTCCCTCGGCACTTGCTAGCTCGTGCGATATTCGTCGCCAAAGTTTGCACTCAACGAATCTTCGTTCACTCTCGGTTGAGGCCAATTTTTCCGCACCCGCAGAGCCAACCCAGGTTGATGCAATTTTTTTGCCCCCGCATACTTTACGGTGATTTCGCGGGTAAATCACTGAGTTCCGCAGCCGGTATATATCGCGTTGTGCGTACTGCACCACCAGACTGGCTGAATTGGAGAGCATATCATACGTTGCGGAACTTATCTCTCAAGTTTCGAGCGTGATCTCATTCTAGATCGCGAAGAATCTGAGCAAAACCCACTGGCTGGGCGGGCTTGGTGGGCTGACTGGAAATCGGCGCGGAAACTGCAGCTGGGACCGGGGCTGGAGCAAGCCACGACTGTAACGCAGTTGAACACCATTGGAGGTTATTTTGCCGCTGGCGGAGAAAGGATCCGACAAAAGGAAACCTCATAGCGAGACCCCCCAAGGCTTTGAGACCATAGGAGAACACAGAGGCATTTGCACAGAACTTGGCCCCGACGAGGAACCTTGACATATATAACCATCACGACTACTTCCGAGACAGCCCTCAGCATGGCAGCATCAAAGCAGGGCTTTATCAAGCTCGTTTTCGAAGACAGAGAGGCAGTGATCGATCATCTTGACCCAGTCATTCTCGGTCGATGGCATAAGGACTGTGAGAACCTAAGTTACCCATTTGTCGTTGTCGGCACATCCAAGGTCCTGTCGCGCGAGCACGCCAGGATACAGTATGATGCAGAGCGAGCAGCGTGGCTCATTACATGTCTCGGTCGACATGGTCTCATGCACAACGCAACCAAGGTGGATGCTGGAGTGACCACGGTGCTGAGCCATCAAGACCGAATTGATATGTCCGGCGCTATATTCTTCGTGCTTTTCCCAACACACTCCTTTACGCAGCCTACCAGCATTGCCTTCATTCCACCAGCTCCAGCGCCTTCCGCAGAGACTTCCACATTGTCATCTTCCGCTGGCGAGGTTGCAGCAGCACCAGCAGCGGCGGCAGTACCAGCAGCAGTGGTGGCAGTACCAGCCGATTTAACCATGCCGGTAAAGGCAGAAGGCGGTTCATTCGCAGCTGTCGATCCAACGGCGTTCGTTACATCCACTGATGCAATGACGGCCAAACTCGAAGTCGATTCGACCGGTGCGATGAGCACGATGACTCTAGAACCTACAGCCACGAATAGCGCAATGCAAATGGCCAATGCAGGACTGATGCAGGATGCTAGCGCCGAGGACGCTATGACTGCTTTCAAGACAGAATAATGAAGCTGGTGGGAGTAGCGCGTGCCCTCAAGTGGGCACTCCGTTACAACCGACAGTGTGTATTGTATAAACCAAGGATTTGCGTTAGTGTACCGAGAGCATAAACTTTGGATTCGATTTATAATAGAAAGTCCTCTGGGTTTTGCAGCAGCTGCGACGCGACAGACTCGTGCGATTTAGGATCATAGTATTTGAACGAGTCTGCCTTCTCAACCACACTCAAATCCATGCAGTGTGCCTCCCAAAGCGCGACGGCGAGATCGGTAAACTTCTCAGGGCTAACGGGGTGACTGTACTTGGGGTTGCTGCCCAAGACCTGCTCAAGACCTTGACCCTGCCCTCGAACTCCAACGACTACAAACGAATCCGCAGAGGGTTGAGCCCAGTAAACATGTGGAAAAGCCTTGGCGAGGAAGCCAAGGTAGGCATCGACATCCAAGCCCCATCCATTTTTCGAGCCTGCCCGTCGAACGAGCGGGAATCTCCTAACAAAGACGCCACCAGGAGCAATGGCGTCATGAATACACGAGATTGCGGTGGGGGAATCGAAGCCGCATGACTCCAGACCCGTGTCAAAAGCTAAGAAGTTGTACGCACGGATGGGTGTGATGCGGTCCACAAGAGTAAGTGATGATGAATCAACCTCTCGGCCGGGAAGTGTGCTTCCACTCGTGGCTGCGGGATGCCCTGGGAAGAGGCCCTCAATGAAGTTCATCGGGGAAATGCCCGTGAACAAATTGAAGCCACCACGGTAAGTCGAGAGATTTTGGAATAAGGGATGGTCGATGACAGGCTGCTCGCTTGTGGACGCATTGGATGCAGCAGCGGCTGTATCCTTGAATGCTTGGGCGTTGAAGTCGGTTGGCTGAGTATCGGGGAAGGCTAGGAAGTTCTTCGCTCGTGCGAGCCGCTGTGAGTCATGTTCGACTACATCCAGATGGCAGAATGGCAAAACATGCTGGAAGTACGATGTCAACGCTGAGCCTGACGAAAGTCCAATCACCAGAGCATTTGCTGGTGGGGCCTCAAGGAGTGCCATAGGGGTCAAAGAAGTGCAAGCGGATGGGAGTGTGGGGGCGTTCGGCCGAGGGGGCTCAACCTGGACGAGAGCCAAAGTCGCGACACTGTCGCCTCGTTGCGGCTCGGGAAGAACGGGGTATGCTTGGACTTCGATGAGAATTGGAGTAGCTGGCTTGGCCTCATTCGCACCATCTTTATCGCTGGCCGTCGTTGTCGTGGTCGTTGTCGTTGTCGTTGTCGCTGTCTCTTCTGCTTTCTCTGTGATTGTGATCTGTAGTCGTCCATTCGGGGCGACGGACACTTTGCCATCATCATCTCCATGCACGAGGATGTCCAGCCGATGCTTCCGTGCTGGGGCAATGGCATAGTCACTTGGAGTATGCTCCATGTACTCCGTTGCCAACACACGACCATTATCCAGCTTGAGCTCACCCACCTCTACATCATTCGCAACTTCGTCCTCGAGGTCGATCCATGTCCTTAGGCCTGCCTCCGAGTTTGCCTCCTGCTCCTGTGCCAAGATTTCCAGGATCGCTTGCAGCTCCTCCTGATTCTCCTTCGCCTGCTCTTGCGCTTGTTCGCTTGCGGCCGGATCGGGTTGAGGCTTTGGTACCTCGGTTGAGAACTCGCGAAGGAGCTTGGAGCCAAGCACCATACTACTGAGGAAAGTCGAGTGACTCGAGCCCTGCTTACTCGTTGTCTTATTGATCAGTCTGCGACATGGTGCTTGCAATTGTAATCCAGCTGCATGTGCAACAAATCGGACTTGATTAGAGATGCTTGGCTGTTGCACCAGCTCACGGACCAGTGCAAGACCTCGTGTCGCTGCGCGCATCCTATGCATCTGATGAGTCGCTTTAGCGGGATATCCTGCTAGATCCCTACGTGTTAGCGCCGAAAACGCAGTGTAAGGCTGTCTCACAGATTGTCGGCTAGTCACTAGCACGCAAGTATTCTGTCACCCCCGAGTTAGGTCCTTAGGAAAATCCGGGCCAGGACGGATAAACCTGATGAGTAACGGATTGGCCATTGTCAAGGCGTTGATATCTCGGGCCAGACCGAGTGCAGACGCGTGTGAGATATACTATTTGATAGTATACGGGCTAGATCATCAGTAAAGGTGGTAGGCAGCGGCAGAAGCTAAGTCCAGCGTGCAGGATAACAGATGGCGTGGCTCGTCAGGTCACAGCGCGATAGTATAATCCCGCCGACGGCTACACCGGAGACGGTGGGACCGGGCGCGTACGACACGGGACACAGCTCGATTAAGAGGTACGTTCACTGCATTGTGCCCATGCTTTAATGCGGTTTGGCATCATGATTGCTCTGAAACGACCCTGGAGTTGGCCAGTTTTGCAACCAGGTTCGTTGTTCGCATATCTTCGTCTCAACGATTTCGAGCTTGTCTCTTATGGGTTCGCACGTTCACATTGGTACCTGATGACCCACGTTTAGTCCACGAGCTTCATATGCTCCTTTCCAAAGCACTACCCCTCGCAGCTGGGATTACGCAAATGAAAATGCTGCAGCGGTACCTGGTCCAGGCAGTTACACGAAGCCTCCAGAAAGAGTTGTGAAGGAAGACGCCAAGCAGTCTATGCTTGCGAGTCAAGTTGCAAGGTTCCAGTCCACACCCAATTCTGAGAACCCTGGTCCGGGCGCGTACTATTCACCTACGGATTGGAGCAAAACGGCTAAGCGATTAACTCTAACCACGATTCGCCGTAATCTCGACCATCACCCCCAGGAGCGTGGCAAATTGGAGTGGGTCAAGCTAGGAAGCGTGCCTTCGATCCCCACAAACGATCAATCATATGGCTTTGTTGAAACGCAGGCTGGAGCTCTCAAGCCCCAACCGCCTCCAAAGCGGTTACCTTCAGAGGCAACGAGGCCCTTGTTCTCCAGCTTTTCCAAGAAGCCTGCCCTGGCACATCACAGATCGGCAAGCGCTCCAAGTTTTGGCAAGGCGGCGGGGCACTGTCTCGAAGCGTCCCTAACCCGGACAAGCGGGCTCGACGGGGTAGGCCCCAACAAAACTTCTGCTGAGCCTGGTCCTGGACAGTACGAGGTCTCTGCAAGTTTGGGTAGCTTCGGACCCTCATCGGGTGGAGTTGACGCCAAATTCGCCCATGCAGCATATTTGCAGAAAAAGCCACTGAGTGTATTCAGCTCAAATGTGAAGCGAACGTTCGCTCCCCCTCCCGAGCCAACACCAGGGCCTGGTACATATTCGCCACCCTCGTCCTTCTCGTCGGCCTCAAAGAAGGTACCGTTGGTGCAGCAGTGCTTCGGCTCGCGTGCCGATCGCAACTTGAAGACCTTCGGCTCAGATCTCAACACAACTCCGGGTCCCGGAGCGTATTCGATCACGAATGTTGTGGCGGCATTCCCAGGAGGTTATGGCACAGACTTAGCGAGTTTGCTGCCAAGCCACGCAGTGCAGGACAAGCCAACATCTGTTTTCCGATCAACATCGCCGCGCTTTAACAACTTCCTTAAGGTCAATTCGGCCGCTCCAGGTCCGGGACAGTATGGAGTGCCCGGACCTGGCATCATTGAGTCGCTCGTTCAGAAGCAAAGAAACGCAGGTCGCAACCGATCGTTTGGTCAGACATCGGCGCGCTTCCCAACAAAGCAAGAGGCTGCCGCGCCAGGCCCTGGGACGTATGAGGTGGCACAAGATACCATTAAGCCACCAAGCCCACGTCCAACTATTAGTCGTGTTCACACCGAGTTTGTCCCACCAGGCGTGCAAGCTGCAAGGGCTCGCAATGCTGCACAGAAGACCGCAATGCCTGCCCCTGGTAGTTATAATTTAGACGTGGATGGGGAGAGGCGCCGCAAGCTGATCGAAGAAAGCGTTCAGGGTCAACCCAAGCACTTCAACTCCACAACTCACAGATTCGACGATGTAGCGACAATTCGTAATCTTGTTCTCAATTCGCATTTGGGCCCGGGACGTTACAATCCAACGGACAAGCCCATGCTTCAGAAAACCCAACCTGTGACATCCGTCTTCAAGTCGACGCAACCTCGCTTTGCCGATCCAACACTGGATGGTCTCGGTCCAATCAGCAGCCGCGTAGTCAAGTCCACACCCGTTGGGCAGAGTATTACTGCGTACGCCGAAGCCTCGTCAACGCCTGGGCCTGGTGAGTATGTCGCCAAGAGTGATTTCATCAAGCACAGCTATAATGTCACCATTGAGGCTGCTACTGCAGCATCATTAAGGCGGGCTGAGCGAAGTCGCAGCAAATCCCGATCCCGATCGCAGGGTCGTTGATTAATGACAGCCGCTAGCACCGTAGATCGTTGCTCCCAGACTTCGGCTGATTGCACTCGTGTTAACTTTGCGTTACTCTTCTTCACTACATAAAACCAATTCTCTCGTGTTTCCGCCCCAGCGGGCGGAGTGCTTATTAGTGTAAGACACTTGGTCACAGTTGTGCAGAATAAGACGACTAAATCAGGACGAATCTGTGCTGTATGTTACACTATGGGACAATGTAATCCGTCCGTTGATAGAAGGCATAGATAAACTACAAGAGGCGAACGAAAATCAAATCAAATGAAGGGAGGTAGGTGAATAACGCGAAAGCTTGTACATAAAGCACGTCACATTGGATAGGGGAGGAGTTAGTACTTAGTCGGAGGGAGTTGGGTGTTGCATTTCTCGTTATTCATAGAGGACGTAGCGCAGGTAGGTACATATTCGGAACTCAACGCAGTAGCTGGACGAGGCTTCCAGCTAGCCAGATTGGGAGGATATGGTCGATGCAAGTAGAGTGAGCGGCATGGATGGGTCGATCCGAAACCTAAAGACGAAGCCATATTAAGCTGGTTCACCTCAATTTCGATGTCGCAGTCGGTGTCACTAGGCCATCCCGTCAGGCCCTTATTCATGTTTGCTCGACGCCCGGGAATGTTGTTGGATGACTTTGGGCACTTGGATGAGCACTTGGATGCCTCCGCACAGCCAGCCTTGGGCTCCGCAGGTGCTGGTGAGGAGCATGACGCAGGCGTCGAGGCACGACATACCAGCTTGGGGTATGTGATCTCCCGACCCTTGCGGGGATGGCCATTGTTCGGATTGAGATAACGATAGTAGGCATGGTGAGTGGTTCCATAGCCCAGTCCCATGGCATTTGATTCGGTGAGATCCTCTGCGCTAAGCCTGCGCAGCATTTCCGTCACTTTCTGTTCCTGCTCCAGTTCCTTGGCCTTGGACCAACCGTAGAGTCCGCGGGCAGCACCCATGGTGTAATGACCCGAACCCGTGATGAAGTTGTACTTGAAGTGCGGGTAGTAGGCCCGACCGCCGTGAACGCCGGTCTTATTGGCCTGTTGTTGTGTTCTCTGTAGCTGGGACGCCATTTTAGCCCTGAGTAAGTTTGAACTGAGTGTGAGATCCTATGGTAGTGCGCTCCCGTTGATTTCGTCCGTGCGCACTGAACTGTCGATAAGTCGTAGGTCAGAGTGTTGTTTCGCTCTTCGTTGCTGGCTGCACTGAGTTACACGGTCACGTCAGCACCTGGCGAAACGTTACACAGTGTTCTCAACAACCCGCTTCTTAGTAGTAGGGTGCTTCCTACGCCCTCTCTTGGCCGTGGTTCCAAACCGCAGCGAGTGCGAAATGTGAAACCCTGAGTGAACAATCGGTACCCGGCGTGTCTAACTTCGTAGGCCGGTTGTGGTGGTGTGTGTGAGTAGTATGGAAGTGCTTCTCTCGGTGTGCCTTACCGTTTTCTAATTTCACCTGAGCCCTGCACGGTGTCTATCCCGTGTTATCAGCCCACAACGACTGACTCTGCGAAACTGTCCAACCACTATCCGTTACCGTCCTGCGCTTCAAATGCACTCGCAGCATGTTGCGGGTTGGCCTCCGAGCGACTTCGGTCGGTGCACGGAGTGTTCGCAAGGAAAGGTACGAAACTATTCGTACACCCCCAACCCGGGATCCCATCCTTTGAAATTGCGAGGACAGCTGTGTATTCTGCGCTGTGTTGCGTGGGAATGGGTGGGCGATCTCGGATAGGGACCTGACCAGGGTGTGAACAAGACTCGCAGTAATCTCGTCAACCTTGAAGTGACCCAGGGCTCTACATGCTCATCCCGTAAATCTACGCCCGCGCACCTCGGCCAGTTGACCGTTGTCTTGTGGGGCCGCTTAGGGGCCGGGATCCGAGGCTGCGCGGGAGTGTCTGTCCTCGATATCTCACTGGAGTGATGCTATTTGAATGAATAGAGCAGAGGCTGGAGTATGGGCGGAAGAAGTGCTAGATTGCTCCCGATTCGACTCGGATTCTATACGCGCTATGAGCGGATTCTTGGCTCGACTTGTACTAATCTACTGGTTCTCAACCCATGATCACTCGTGTAGGCCCAGGCGATCTGCGTCGTCGACAAGGTGCGTTGTTCATCCCGTTGACCGTCGCACATCGCGCGTTGGAACCTAGGCACGCTCAAATTAAGCTCAGAGCCGCCCTCGAAAGTGAACCAAGCGCCGTCCGGACGTTCGAAGACTAAGGATACGCACTCCCAGTGCCCAGGCTGGGCAGCTCAGGTATAGGTACAGCCACAGGCACAACGCGGCATACTCAATACCTCCTGGACACGCGCTGCTGCGGAAAAGATCCTTCTCACGGCGCGCTCGAAACATGCAAGAAGGATCGGCCATCCAAGACACAATGACAGCGACGGCGGGGTACACTACCTCGCGCTCGAGGCATGCAATGAGTGCTCGTGCTGTCGTGCTGACCCTTCTGAGTGTTGTCGTGACGCTTCAGCTGGTGGCGGCATCGAGCGTCGCATACTCGACACAACCACATGGTGGCGTGTCAATCTCAGCCGTGACACTTCTGCTCCCCAATCACCAGTGCTCAAGTCGACTAAAGCCCGTTTCCCATCCACTGCAGGCCTCAGGCGGTTGCTTCCGTTGGCATTCATCGGCGCCGCATCTTGTGAAGGTTCAACCTAAAGTTCCCTATCCACATCGAAACACGAGCCCGGACTCTGTTCGGAATCCCGATCCCTCACTATGCTTCGTGAATGGCATGTGGGGTTCGACCGAGGCGTTTGTCATCGTAAGTACTGAGTCCCTCGCTGAGACTGGTGGCCACGATGCTGAGTCCGCCGGAGCCGGAGTGGGAAGTCAAGCCTCAGACGTCACCGCTGCTGGTAGTGCAGGTGTACCTAAGTCGTACCAGAAGCAAAACCCAACTCGACGCTCGGCTTGGGTTTGGGCGGAGGATATTGCAACGGGACGACGTGCTGAGTGTGAAGTCTACATTGATCGAATTCATTCCCTCCAAATTATGACCTCTACCAAGCGCATTAACATTGGCGATACTGAGTCATTGCGTGTCCAAGCGTTTGGTCGAGAGGGTGACCTCTTCTCATCAGTAGAGGGTCTTCCTTTTGAGTGGTCGCACACTTCGGAACAGGTTGCTCGCCGCTTGAGCTTTGCCGAGGCCAACATTGTTGTTTCTCCTACATTGCATCACCTCGAAGAGGAAGGGTTTGATACAGACGTTCTTCCTATTCAAGGTCTCGCTCCGGGTCGCACGACCTTCACCTCACGTTTACTATGCCCAGGCCCACGGGTGGAAGCCACTGTCGAGATGCTCGTGACCGAGCCTCTGGGCATTTATCCGCCACTAATCCGCATGTGCCCTTCTTCGTCGGCTCGATTGCGACTCTACTCTCGTCAGCTCAAATCCGCAGTTGTGCCTGCGGTTGCATCCGCATCTAGTGCTTCTGCACAAAGTGGCCGAGAGACGTCAGGTGATGCGCTCACTCCGTCACCTACTGCCGAGACAGTCGAGGGTCACCGCGTTCTTAGAATGCCATCGGCACAGTACAAGTGGGCTGCAGGTGACAGCAGTATTGTTGAAGTCAACGAGGAACTTGGCATCATCACCGCACGTAAGGTCGGTCACACGGAAGTTCTTGTTGAGGATCAGTCTCTCCAAGAAACTGCTTGCCGAGCCGATGCGGTTGTCGTGCGACCTGCTCGTATGGAGGTGTTCTTGTTCCGCGCCCAGCACCCGTCATCACGCCCAAGCCGGGGTTCAGATGACGTGCCAGAACTTGCACTGCGAGAGGCGGCTAGTCGAAGTCGAGGCTTCCGCAGTATCGCAGAATGGGACAGGTCTTCTTCAGTCCGCAATGCACCATGGCCGAGATGCGATGGCAGCTATCACATTACTCAGGGCCGTCGATATACGCTGAAGGTGATCCTGTACGATGAGTACGATCGCCCTATTGACGACTGCGATGGTCTCTTCGCACAAATTACATCAGGTAGCTCTATCACTATCTCGCCTTCTCCATCGGCGTCGGGATCAGGTGCAGCACCTTGGCAACCCCTTGTTGATCCAGAGCCAGGTGTCATCGGCACAAACGAGGATGATCTGTCTTCTCGCGCTCAATTGGTGGGCTCCTGGGTTGACATCAAGGCTTCAGCTTCCGAGGTGGGTGCCTCACAGATCACACTCACGCTCGTCGATCCAGCCGATCCCTTCCGTCGTCCACTCTTGACTGGTGATGTCAAGATCTACGTTGAGCCACCTGTGTTTGTTTCTCGATTCCCTTATTCTCCCTCGCGAGTCTGGTCCTCGGGTCTCACAACTGCAAGTGCGTCGGCTGCGGCTATGACTGTGAACCCCTTGCTCATCCCATTGCCGTCTTCTCCTTTACCACCCGAAACCATCGCTGCACTTGTACGGACAGCTGCAGGTGAGAACCAGGGTGGTGACGCGGTTAACGTCTTGAGCCAGACCTGTGGTGCAGAGGTTTCCGCATCGGGTGGTTCAGGTTCGTTCATTTGGTCATCCGCGGACTCGGATATCGCAATTCCTGATCCCAAGATTACCATGAGCATCCCATTAGGTAGTGATTACGACTCGTTTTCCTCGCACGCGTCACGAGCTCTCGCCGAGCAGGTTGGGGTGAGTCAGCTAGTATCCACAACCCGTTTTGCTCGTATCGTCGCTTCTGGCGCCCGTGGCGCAACTCAGATTCGCGTTGTGGACCGTTGCAATCTCGATGGCGAATATGTCATTCCAGTTGAGGTATCACCCGTCGGACAGCTCTGCCGCGTTCCTGCTGACAACGAGTTGCTCGCGGGGGGTTCTTTGGAGGTTGAATACCACGTCAAGGATTACTTGGGCCGTCCATTCGATGACTGCTCTTGTCTGCGTGTTGCCGCTCGCGTGGAAGAAGGTAAATCAGCTGTCGCCCTTGCAGCGCCCGAAGCTATTCCTTGCTCCGATAGCTGCACTCTACCTCCCCAAGCTGAGGTCCCTCGCTCCACTCTCGCAACGTTGGAGCAGCAGCAATTGCAGCTTGCAACCGAGAGCTCATCCCCTGTTCTGTTGTCAGTAAACCCAGCCGCAGCGAGCGCAGGTAGTGCAAATAACGCCGTAGTTGCCGTTGCTGCAGCAGCACGCGCTGCTGAGAGTATTTTGGAGAGTCTTCCACGTCCTCCCCAAACCTGCGGTTGCTTCAGGCTTGTCTTGCGGGGCTTGGACTCTGGCTTCGCCAAGGTTACCGCTCAGGTCATCATGTCTGAACAGGCAAAGAACGCTCTCCAAAGCTCGCCCGGAATGACCGTCAAGGGTGATGTTGGCGCAATGATCGACAAGGCCGTGGCTGCTGGCATTCCTGGGCCCTACCCTGGATTCCTACCCCAGGTTACGGCTACATTTGCCGTGTATAAGCCAATCAACCCCCAGTATCATACCATTGCTGCGGCTGTTGGAACTTCTGTTCCTCTGCCATGGCAAGACGGACCCCTTCCATGGCCATGCCAGGTTGGTGGATTTTGTGTCGACCCACACTCTTATGGTGCATGCCGACCTACCGTTACGCTCTCTCCGACCAGTGCTGTCACCGATGCTCTTCTCAGGGGTGGTCCACTTTTAGCAATTCCTAATCGCGGACCTGCCGCAGTTCATGTGGCCAATGATCAGAAGAGCCCAGGCTCCAAGTGTGAGCTTGTTTCCCATCGCACTGGTGCGTTTTTGACACGCCATGACCCTCAAATCACCTCACTCGACGTATCTGTAACAATGCCCGCCCAGGAGGGAGTTCTTGCCGTGACTTCGTCTGTGGGTGCCGATACAAAGCGTGAATTGACGGTCACCTGCTTAGCACCAAAGCCTGAAGGAGTTGAGATGCACTTGACCTCGCGTAACATTCCTTGTCCCTCGAATCCATCTCCGCATAGCTCGAGTACTACTGTTCGAGTCTCCTGCTACCCTCGGATCTGCCTGTCACGTCGGGAGATTCAGCTCTCAATTGGCCAAGAGTTCCCCATCACACTGACAACGCCGGACCATCCCTTGCGTAACAATCTCACTTTCATCTCTGAGTCACCGGACGTTGCTTCTGTGAATGAGTCTGGTCTTGTCACCGCCCACGCCTTGGGTGTCACTGTCATTCGTGCCTTCTATTCAGATGCACCGATCAACAGCCTTCCCTGGCAGGAGAATGGCTTGCACGACATTCTAGTCGTCCACGTTGTCTTCGCAGGCTTCGAGATCGAGTCCGGACACGACACAATGGTCGTCGATTCAGAGGCTGTTGTGTCGGTCATTGGCTCTCGTGGTGAGCGCCCTGGCTCTTCCGCTTTCGATCTTGTTTCGGTCGAATGGGGTGTTGAGCTCGAGAATGCAAGTGAAGGAGCTGACGCTGCATCAGGTTCAGCAGGATTCAACGGCGGAGATTCCCAATTAACAAATCGTCTATCACCCATTTCCCGTGGTTTATTCTTACGTCCTATCGGCGCCTCACCGCAACTCTCGCAATTTGCCACATCCTTCGCCATGGGTGATGTTCCCTCAGAGTCCTCAGATGACCTTGTTCAGGGTGCAGGCACTGGTACTGGTAACTCGCGGCAGCCTAGCTACAGAGATGTCTTGAACTCGCAACGCTATGGAGCCTCTAGATCGCGACGTCTGTTTGGTCTCGCAGAGCGGGCTGCCGCTAGAGCTGGATGGGCGTCCACCGCAGACCGGCTCGCAACTGCCTCGGCTTCGACAAGTGCCAAGGGTCTTGAAACCTTAATGGGTCCAGCACGGGCCAGGGCTGCCGGTGGCAAGGGATCGACACAGGGCTTGAGCGCTACACAGACTCCCGTCTCTATTGTTGCACCAAGCATCCGTATCTCAGCACTCGCGCCAGGCACTTACACACTGGTCGCTCGGGTCCGCGTAGCATACCCTCCTCCTGCGCCAGCAGTCTCATCTGTCCTTTCCACACGACAGAAGCATGGTCCTGGTTTCTGTGATGCTACATTCGTCAACGCCACGGCATCTAAGGCTGAGCCTTCCTCGCGAAATGAGGTTGGCACTCCAGCCTTATCTTTCACTAAGGACGGAGATATGCTGACTGGCTTCGTCCTCCGAAAGAAGGTAGATGTTGTTCCTTCTTTGGCTCTTACATCTCAGTCAGCCCTCACACTGCCACCAGGCGCCGTTGCATCGATTTCCACTTCGCTCGACAACTCGCCAGCTGTGTCCCTCGACTACTCTGTGTCGCTTCTCAACCCTCCATCAGCTACAAATGCAAACGAGGAGGCACAGTCTTGGCTTTCCGTTTCTCCTCGAGGTAGCTTAACCGTTTCGTCTCAGTCGCAGGCCCTCGATGCGGTTGTTTCAGCGCGAGCAACACCAGTCGCCACCGCTTCACCTGAGTCGGTACAAACCGTGTCAGTTCATGTTGCTGTCCGTCAACCCAGAATGCTCGATATTGTGCCTGATGCCCTTATTCCTGCCACGAATCCTGCTTCACTGCTCGGTACTAAGCGTCCTGTAACGAGTGACTCTGAGCTCGGACATGCGACTGCCACATCGGTCTTCCGCAAGTCCCTTGCACGGGCGTTGACGCAGTCGTCGCCCGCGGCTTTCAATTCTCTGGCAGCGGCATTGGCGGCATCGTCAGAGCCGTCCTTCCTGTTCAAGTCAATCTTCACCGGCGATGCTTCACAGAATAATGTCTTCTCTGAGCCCCTTTGCCCTGGATTCATTGATGGCCCGTCATACCATTACGTATCCACAGTCGAAGACCTACTCCGAATGGAATTCGGTGGCGCCGAACCATCCGGCGACGACATGCATGGTTCGCAGCTTGAGGCTGCAAGGCACGCGGCTGATGCATCCACGCGCGAGCAACTTTTGAATGCGGCTGCGCAATCAGCCAAATCGTTCACTGAGCGCAAGAAGAAGAGGCGCCAACAAAAGCCTCCTCGTGATGCTACATTCGGTTCAGCATCAGCACCCATCACCGCTGATGCGCAAGATGCGGCTTCTTTGCCACCTTTCCTCCATGTAGACCGCCGTGTGCACAATGTCACCGTGCACCTCACTGCACGCGATGCTCGCGGTCGCCTTTTCGACTCGCTCGAGTTGGCTGCACGCGAGGGTGTGCTTGTTGTTGAGTCTAGTCGCCCTGATCTCCTCGCAGTACGCTCCCTGGCGTCAGCGCAAGCGTTCGTACCACGTGGCGCAGTGTATTACAATGACTCACAGCCTATTCCTCGCTCACCTATCTCCGGCGCGCTCGCAACCCTCTCGTTTTCAGCAGTCGCTTACCCCACCCTTGAGGATCTCCTGGTAGAGCCGATTGTGAGTGAGTCTGACTCAACCACACGCCCTCAGCTTCTCCCATCGGTGCCGGTCCGCGTCACCATCCGGGCCACTCATCCCGCATGGGGTTCCTTGCCTCCACTTCATCTCGACGTACATGTTGCATCACCAAGATATTGCCGCGCGGCAGCAGCTATTCCAACGGGTTTGCGCCTTGCCGTACCGTTATCTAAGCGTGCCCTGGCGCCACTACTCCCTACAGCGCCTGTTTATCTGCGTACTCAGCATTTCCTCCCTCTCTGGAGCTCTGCCTTTGGTCTATCGAACAACCCCAATGTGCTCAACTCTGGGTTAAGCGGGGACGACCACTGGTTCGGTGGCAGCATGAACTCCAACACGGGTGATGCTGCAGCGGTTGATACAACTGGCGATCCGTTTGTCCCAGCAACCGGCTTCGATCGCAAGAGAAATATGGTACCGGGAGCTAAGGAGCAAGATCCCGCGAAACAGATTGAAGAGGAGGAACAGGAAGCAGCAGCGGCAGCCTCTTCCGCTGCAGGTTACCCTGCAGCCCGTGTTTCACTATTGAGGCTGCGGTACCAACAGCGTCTACAGCGAGCTCTGGGATCCCTATTCGCAGCTGTTAACCGTCATGCCCTCAGGCGTCGACCCTATGTCTTGGCCGCAGGCAACGTTGCAGACTCCGATTCTGGAAACGTTATTGCTTCGCTGCGTGAGGCCGAAGCATACTCGGCAGCCTCCTCCCCATTTTCGTTCTATATTCGCTCGATTGATGCGGAAGTAGGCCTTGCACTCGTGGATGTCATTCCTGTCCCGACTGAGCGATCATTGGATGCCGTCATGGCGTCAATCCGCGAACCTGTGTTCGCAGCTTCGACCGCGGCGAAGGCAAATCGTAAGGGTGATGCTATGACTTCGCCTTCTGCGATCAGTGCAGCGCTCTGGGATCTGATCAAGGATTCAGTTCCTGGGAAACTGCAGCACCCACAGGAGTGGATGCGACTGTTGACGGCTGCTCAGGCGGCGTTCCCGTCTGCGGCGGAGTTAAGCGCATTCAGTGATGCCACTGCTGGCAAAGACAAGTCTATGGATGTCCTCATGAATCCGAACTTCAATCCCTTGGGCATCTTCTCGCCACAAGAAGTATACGCTTATGCCAAGCGTGCCGCGAGCCTCTTCGGAGCGTCACTGCTCTCGCCACTCTCATCCCAGGCGCAAGACTTGGCAGCTGAAATCAGTGCCATTGCCAAGCTCGCATCGGATGAAGCACAGCAGCAGAGGCCATATCTGCAACGTCGACCTAGTCGAGTCAACCTGGCTGCTGAGTTGGAATCATCGGCAAAGGCAGCATCGGTGCCAGGATTAGTGAGCAAGCAGACTGGTCTTTCGTTCCTACAGAGTCTTGGCGCGAGAACCGACTTGTTATCACGATACATTGACTTCTCACGACCTCTCGAGTTCACAACCGTTGATGTGTCGGTGCCTTACTTCAACACCCTTGCTAACACGATAATTAAGTGCGCGCATGTAACAAGTGTTGCAGTCAGCTCGTACGCCTCGGCCGTTTCCCGTTCTGGTAACGCTTACACGTCCATGCCCTTCCCCCCTGAAGCCCTCCCGTCATGCCGCATCTGGGCTCTCCCATCGCCCACTACCGCTGCGTCCCATCTCCAGTCCATTAGCACGGCAACGAGTGCCCCCGCTACAACAGCTCTGGGACTGGCACTCACTGCGGCTCGAGAAGCGACTTGGAGTGCGCTTCGTGCCCAGCTAGGTGGCGCTGAACCTGGAACACCTGCGGCGGCAATCGCATCTTCACTCCAGGCCATCTCAGGTGCTGATGGTATTTCGACATCAACACTCTCGCCAGCGGCGAGACCATCTGCCAGCGGATTCTGGGCACTGCCATCGATGCCTCTTGTGTCTTGGTCGTTCTCGCGTGGACGAACCGCAGCTACGCTCGCATGCCTTGCGGCCATTCATGAGCGCCTGCACAGCTCGTCTGAGCCAGGGACCACACCCCGACAGACCTCTCTGCCTGGGGATGCAAAGAGAGGATCCTTTGCTCACGCGACGGCGTCTGGCAAGTTCACGTCTCAACTAGCCGCACTGGCCGCGCGATATGTTACTGAAGGTCGACTTGCTTCGATTGGTACAGGACAGGCAGATGAACTGTATTCGATCTTACGTCGACACCGAATCGACCCTTGCTACGATGTGCTCATCACCACATCCCCGCCATCTGGATCGCCCTTGTCGTTATCTTCTATGGTCCCTAGCTTTGGTCTGGGCGAGCAGAGCGGGCCCCTATTCTCGGCTCACCTCGCAGATCCGTCGTTCGATACTGTTGCTTCATCTGAAAATACCAAGGATCTTGCCACTTCCATGGCGATCGTCGGTACCCGAAGCCATCACGATGTTTCGTGGTGGGGACGTCGCCTCTTAGCGGCCTATCTCGAAGCAGAAGCGCGTGACAAATCGGATCTCGAGCGACTCCAGTATCTAGAGACCCACATTGGTCAGGCTGCAGCGGCGGGAAGCGAAGCATCGCAAGGTAAGAAACCCCATGGAAGCGACAGCACCTCTCGCTCGGAAGCCGTAGCCGCGTGGGCTAAGAACACGGCAACTGCGCGCCAAGAGACTCTCTTGCTGGCGGATGAATTCCAGCAACAGCTACGCTTGAGGGATCAGAGGCGTGCTCGCGAAAGCCAAGATGGCGCAAATGGCGAGGCCGGTCAGGAAGATGATAGCGCTAGTTCAGGCGCCTCCCGAGCACTGCTTTTCGCAATTGCCGCCATTCTTGTGGCAACATATATATATGCCAAGGACTTCATTCACAAGCTTTTGTCGGGTGGAGGCAACGGTAGGGCCCAGCCACAGGCACAGGCACTATCTCAGCCCCAAGTACCGACAGCGCCCGCTCCCGTTCCTGAGCTAAGAAGCCCACTCGCACCTGTAAATCAGAACTTGGACGCGAATGGAGCTATGGGCTATACTGGAATGCAAGGCGATTTAATTGGTGTCCCTCGAGGCCTCGCATCACCAGCAGGTGGATTAGGTTTGACGTCACCGCTTCACCAGAACCCTGCTTCACGTCTCAGTACGCTGGGCGTGAATGCTGGTCTGACGACTCCTCGTCGTGCAGGCACTCCATTCCGCAATGTCCGCCGTGATCTGGGACCCAGCTCAGATTTCGATGACCTGACCATGTAATTGAGAGTAGTTTAGTATATTACAGTTATCCCGTCATTACAATAAAACGATATATACAACAATAGTCTATTTACAGCTGGATGGGAAACAGGCCACTCGCATCAATTTTGAAGTGTAGGCTCGATCCGGTAGGTCCCACTTTGGATTTGACAACTGTCATACTTCCTTGGAAATACTTCGTGCGCACAGTGCTTGGCAACTGCTCGAGCATTAAGCGTGTATCACATACACCCAGCCAAGTTGCACCGAGCGCTGGTGCTTTTACCATAGTGTTAGCAATGGTGCGTTGCAATTGAGCTCCAACTTTGGGGTCAGCTCCTTTGAGGTGCATGTAGTTGTCAACATTTGGTGCAAAGGTTGTAATAACAGTGTTCGTAACAACAATAGCAATGCCAAAGTCCTTTGCAAGGCTGCGCAGCTGAGCACCTAAGGCAGCGACCAGCATAGGCCACGTTACTTGAGTGCAATGCATCAGAGGTGCAAGAAGTGCCGCAATTGAATCAATGATAACTAATCGAAGCTTGGCTCTCTGAGCCGATCCGACTGCAACAGGCAGATTTGTTTCTTCCTCAAGCTCTCGACGGATGTGCGCCAGTGTGGTAAATAACTGAAAGAAATTTGTTGCTTCGTAGCGCTGGATCCGACTTAGGACACCAGCCAAGTTATCATCGAACTCAGAAGGTGGGCGCCCTGCCATGCACTGAACAGCTGCTTGAGATTGCGTAAGCTCTGATTGGCTTTGCGAGCTCTGGCACTGGGACTGGGTGTTCGCAGAGCCAAAGAGGTTGGTGGACGCTACTGTCGAGTGATGCCTCGTGGACGCATATTTCCGAGGTGATATGTGTCGATATACTGGAGAGAAGATCCTCTTCGTGCCTCTACGCGCCGATGTACTTGAAGCGAGACCCCCTGTTTGGGACCCATTCTCGAGGGATTGGTTCACTGAACTGCGATCAGCGTCCCGAGGCATATGAGAGCTCTCATCCAGGCAAAATTGGTCGACGTTTCGGGGCTCCGATGCGTAGAGCTCTGGTGAAGCTCCACCTGCGGCATTTTGGGCTGTTGGTACCGAGGTTCTTGGCTGGCTCGCATTGGATCTATCGGCGAATGCTACCTCGCGATTATGTTTATCGCGGCCGCTTGGGTCTTGTACTGGGTTCTGTGATGGAGCTTCATCGAGCTGTTCAGAGTGTAGCATCGACAACCATGCACGGGCCATATCAACACATTTCCTGCCCGAGAAATGTGAGCCCGAATCCACGTAAATCACTCTTCCATAAGATTTAAGATCATCGACGGAATAGACTTCAGGGTCCACATCCGGACAAAAGGGTCTTGTTGCGGCGAAGAAGAAGGCTAATTGATGGCAGAAGTGCGACTTTCCTGTTCCAGTCGCACCACAAATCTCTACGATATCGCCTGCGTGAAAGCCTAATGGATGCCTTGGCTGGTCCCATGTGAGATCGGATGAGTACTTCGTACGCTGCGGAGATTGTGTGCTTGGTGTGAAGGTGGCTAATCTGCGATATACTGGAAGCTCGCAGGTTCGGCAACAGGATGGATCATTGGATTCGGGACAGCAAACCCTATCGCCTCGACCGGCAATCAGACGATCAATCTGAACATGGCCCGTGGTCCAAATCGGGCCATGATATGCAGAAAATCGAGCTGTTCCTCGTGATCCAATAAGATCCGAAGCTGAAGCCAAGAAGCGTGAATGCCTCGGAACAGTCAGCCTGTGCCACAATGTCCCAGCTCGCTGAGTGAGATCTGCATTCATGCGCTTGTCTGCAAGCATCCTCTTCAACCTAATCCTGTCTTCTAAGGTGGTCACCTTGGGCTCGGCTTGTCCTGCCACACTATCTCCCCGAGTTGGCAAGGCATCCGATGTCGACAAAACAGAGGCTCCTGACCTTGTTGTTGTAGATCCAATCCGTCCCTTCATGGTGGTGTCCACGGGAACGGAGTGTGTGTGCTCTAACGCTGAGCGTGTTGTCATGCCATTTTCGTGTAAATCTGTCGGAGCGTGCCTTTCGTCGTTGAATGACGTGCTCATGGATGGGAGCATTTGGGTTTCCGTCATGGCGATGCGAGGCGAGATGGCTTTTAGCGTGTCGCCAATCTCGGGGTCACCTAAGGTCTTCGAAAGCTCTTGAAAGCCAAATGAATCAGTTGTCGGGCGCTCAACTCCGTCTTCAGTGCTACCTTCCCCGCTCATCCTTATTCGCTTCACACTTTGATCCTCTGTTACACCGGAAGCAGATGTTGATGCCGAGTTCATTGGTAGTAGTGCGTCCAGCACCCTATCAAGCTTGTCTGGATAACGGCTGGTGTTAGCCCGCCAGAGATCAAACCCCAGATCATTGGGGACGTCCATCGTCATTCCATCGTCGCTCTCCTCCTTCTGACTTTGGGATAGATGTGTCATCAGGCTACGGTCCCGAGTCACACCGTGGCTTAGCAGCTCCTTCGTGGCGGACGAGGGCCGAGCAGTCGTGGCGCGTGCACTATCCAGTGTAGCGAAGTACGCCGAGGCTGGGTTGAACAGATCATCTCCGGTTTCGACGCTGTACCCATCGCTTGCTATCAAACCGCTCCCACCGCTCACGCTTCGACTGGTAGTCGTACTACTGCTAGTGCTCATGCTGGGGTGGTATGGGTGGTGGCTCTGACCTCCATTACTCAATGACTGTGTCGAGTACGGCGGCTGTTCCTGTTGGTGCGAATTTAACATCATTCTACCAAGTCCGAATTCTTTCCCGATTGACTCAAGGCTCTCTGCCCCAGTGCTCCTGCTACGATCGGCAAGGCTTGGGCTGAGCATTGCCGTATCGTCAGCCCTGGACGTGACGCTCTTCCATCTTCGAATGTCGTCTGCATGCTCTTGCTCCGAGGGCCGACTCATGCTCTTGGGCGGTGTGTGTTGCCAGATGGCGTGTTTGGGATGGGATCCGTGGCCGGTTCCCCGTCGCCCCAAGTAGCTCCTTACGGCTCTAGTTGAGCTGAATAAACGGATATCAAATGACACGCGTGTCTCTCGAGAACAACGCGTCCAGATCTCCTGTTACACTGATCCAACTTTTTCCCGGGAAAATGTATTCTCGCCCCCCACAACTTATCCAGTCCACCGGTCTACGGAAACCAACCGTCCGAGCATATTGTCGAGCACTCGCGTTCGCTGCGAGAAGACCCCGCACGCGCAAGGGAATATAGGAGACAGATCGGGCACGTGATGGCCCTCAAGGCCGAAGCTGTGCCATTGACGAGCACTCCCTCCAGTCTCTCGATCCGAAGGCTGGGTACTGTCCGCCTTGGGAGACCACCCCAAGATGGCTCGTGCTTGCTGGCAGATCCCAGCAGTATATTCACTGCATTGTGCTGGAAGGATGCAGAACACCTCATGCTTGTGAATTCCGAGAACATTGCCTGGATTTATGCTGTGAGGATGCTTAAACAAGAAGAGAGCAAGTCCTCTGCCAAAGGACAGGAGAGACACCTGGTGCAGGAGGATCCGCGCGGGTCTGTAACCGCTCACGTGGCATCCAAGACAACCGGTGTGGTTTTGCAGGAGGTGGACAAGGTCCTACTGCCACTACCCGTTGATGCGCAGGTCCGTGAGATTCATCGGCTCGGAAATTTTACCGGGTTCACTACACGAGCAGAAGAACAAATGCAGCAGACTGAGTCTCAGGACGGAATGGGGATCCGCGGCAGACAAGAACCGCAGGCGATTCCCAAAGACCAGGTGTACAAACCTATCCCTCCTACCGACTATGTTGTTCTGGACTCTACTGGGTCACTATGGATATTCCAGGAGAGTCGCTTGCAATTGGAATGGGCACGAATAACGAAGTTAAGTGTTCCTCGAGTTCTTGCGACGTGGTGTCTTTCCGCGTATGGAGGCAGCAAGCCTGTGCCTCACTGGCCTCGCCTGCTAAGAGATTCCTCCAATGAGTATCGCCTCCAAAGTCCGCGACCACCGCCGGTCAAGCAAGAAAGGGCGTCTGTGAATGCGCATAGTGATGTCGATCTCGATGAAGAAGCAGAGCTCGAGCAGATATATTCCACATTGGGTGCACCTGGAGTGGTTGAAAACTTAATCCTAGGTGATCTTTCTGGGCAATTGAGTGCAATCCAGGTCCCTACCCCTGGAGGACTCCGAAACATTTGGCAAACTCACTTGCCTGAAGCGCCAATATGCGCAATGCACACAGTTGTAATCACGAGTGTAGAAGCCCCACCAACTTTGGTAACGTTGATTGCGGCGTCCACGGCAATACGTGGCACGTTAAACTATCACAACTATGTCTTCCTGATCGATACCTCAAGTGGGCGACGACTTGGAGTCGTCACTCTCCCTGAGGAGTACACCTCTGCGCGCATTCTCCAGATCACAACTCACTGTACATCCCGCCCGTTTCACCGGTTCGCACTGGTCTTGCTCACGAGCGGAGAGATCGTCGCGCTAGGACTACGATTAAGGCGACCAGAGCAAGGTAGGACGGATTTGGCTAGCTTGATCTCACTCTACAAGATCACCATGGATGCGAACCTGAGGCAGGCTTGGCAGAAGCCGTATGCTTTATATCCGCTAGAAACAAGCCGCAACTCTGCATTGTCATCATGCTTTATTAGCGTTGCCTCTAGTGGCTGGTCTGTTTGTACCCTCGAAACGCCGAGTCCAACCGAGAGCTTGATGGACGGCACCTCCCCAAATGTCTTGCGTCTGAGACAGCATCTGCATAACTCACCCAGTACTGCAGCACATCCGGAAGTCGATTCAAACCGAGTTTACTTGCAACACTTTGCGCTGCACAAGATGCAAACAGATTGTGATGGTAGTACTGTCTATAGTATCGCCATGATCCACAGAAGCCACGGGCAAGAACAGGTAGCCGATATCTTTGAACTATGTTCACTAGTAATAGGGCTGGAGACTAGCGCGATTTAGCTGAGCGGTATATAATCCATTCAAGTATCAGGACGCTAAATCGATTTGACTATATTAACGAGTTTTATTGTGCAATACTAGAATACACAGGAACTATACATCGAATATGCCTTGGATGGCAGCACTGGTATCGGATCCGATTACTCGTTCATCTTCACGCGCTTCACATCCTGCTTCGGCACAATAAACAGTAGATCGCGTGCCTTTTGTTTGTCGACCGAACTGCATGCTGTTGTTGCCGAATGCGGTCGAGGAACACCCAGTAGCTGAGGAACATTTGCCCTAAGAAGCAAACTGGAGTGGTGACCTTCGTGGTGACCTTCTGAGTCCTCATCACCGAGGTCGTCCATTGTTGTCGGAGGGCGCGTCGGTACAATCGAGAGCAATTGAATGTTATGATTGATGGCCTTCGTCTCAGTGGACTGGTCCTTTGACATGACTTTTTCCATCGTAGTCAGTTTTGAGTCAACACCGAGGGACGGCTTCGCTGAGTTGATCCTTCCCATAGAAGAGAGAGAAGTCTCTTCCTCTTCGGAGTCCGATGAGTCTGTGTCGAGCGCATTAATGTGAGACCTTCTGGCCCTGAAGCTGGAGATGCCATTGCTGGCACTCTGCATGACAGATGAAGACGAAGAGATGTTGGCAGGCTCGCAAATCCAAGGAACAACGCCAGCACTTCGCGGACTGGCTTGATCGTCCTCATCATCCGACGAGGAGGAGTCACTTAGTTCCTGCTTGGATGCCACCTCATCGATTCGACGCGTAAGCGGGGCAGACTGCTCCGCCCGAGACTTTGCTGCTGACTTGGGTCCGGAATTACCTGTTTCGGGTGTGGACTTGGGCTGCTCAACCTCCTTGGTCGAAGCATTTGACGCCTTCTTCTTGCTCTTTCCCTGAGTGGCTTGACCTTTCGACTCTGTAGAGGCAGAGGAATCTTCACTCTCCTTCACTCTCGAGTGCGAATCTGTAGCACGAACAACATTCAACGGCACCTTTGCGAGTGGCTTCACATCGACTTCCATTAAGTTCTCCTGAACGTCATGATCCAGGCGACGTGACTCCAAGGTCGCGGCGGATAAGATTGAGTTAGAATCCTGAGTGGTTGACTCGACATTTGTCGAGGCAACAGCTGATGCGAGGGCTTTCTCTTCTCCCATCGGTACTGATGGCAATGCCGAAGACGACGATGCTGAGGTTGATGACTCCGAACCGGTGAGCTGTCCATCGCTGCGATCGGACTTATGCTCAGACACACGGAAATCTTGCGAGAATGGATCAAGTGGGCTCATTCCTTCAAAAGTCGAAGTGCGACGCTTCGTCGCTTCACGAATGAATGCCTCATCATCATCTGGGTTGAGATCATAGTCGTCTGGGATGTAAATATTGCTGAAGAAAGAACACGTCGTTGGCAAAAAGAATGGGTCAAATGGGAGGAACGCGTTGGAAATATTACGATCAGTCGCGCCTGAAAGTGAACGGAACAACTTGGAGATCGCAGATGGTGCCGAAAGCGTGATGGAGGATGATACTCTACGATTGTTGGCACCGGATTTACCCTTGCTGTTGCTCTTTTGGCGTGATTCCTGCTCGCGTTTGAAACGGGTGAAGTCGTCAGTTCCTTGGAGATCAGCATTCTGGATCAATCGCTCTTGTGCGATGCTTCCGACAAGTCGCAGTTCTGTTGCGAGGCGCACAAAGCGACGAACAAGGACAGGGGAACAGTACAACAGTGGATTCAAGGGGGAGCGGATCAGGGCACCGAACAGCAAGGGATCGTCCTTGGGAACCGAACTGATCGGGTTCGGATTAATGGTGTTCATGCTACTCTGTGTTGACTCATTCACAGGCAGATCGCTGCGAGAGTGTGATTTGAAGCGTCGGAAAGGCTCTGGCTTGAGAGAGTTCGATTTAGCCTCCTGTGAGTCTTCAAGCATGGGCATGGCTGCATCGTCCAACTCGAGTGGCAGGGCACTCAGATTGTTCTGTGGGTTCATGGGTCTCAGCGAAGGAGATGTCACAGGCGCATTTGAGAAGGTAGCGCCATGGACTGGCGAAGACACGGTAGACGACTCTCCTACCAAGGTCGAAAGGCCAGAAGTTGATGGAGTTGGGATTAAAAGCGGGACCGGTGCGAGGCCTGGAGACTGGACACTTCCAAGAAGTGGTGAACTCTCCGAGGGGGCTGCAACGTCTGACGCACGATCGAAGCGTGGGGATCCATCTGGAGAGGAACTAGGTAGAGTGCCATCAGAATTGATGGGTTGAGGGAGGAATCCTTGGAGCAAGTCCTGACGCTTGATGAAGACGTAAAAGATCGCCTCACAGACAGCGTAAAACAGCACGTTCTTCGATGCCTCCTCAACGGATACTGAGGGTAGCTGCGATGTTGGTCGCTTGGCGGTTGGCGATGACGCGACTCGCGATGGTGCACTAAAAAGTGCTGATGCTGATGATACGGTTGGTGGGGCAGGTGTTGCGCTGAACTGTCTTGTCAGCCCAAATGCAGCTGCGGCGCTGGTGGGAGATCGTGCCGGTGTCATGCTTGTTGGGTCATTGTCGCTCAATGGCAATGATGATCTTGCACTGGCCGCGTTTCCGCTCGTTGGCACACGAGAGGCAATCGATGGGCGAGGGGAGGGGACAGGTAATGGCGACGCCTGGTTTACAATGAGCGCACTATCGCTTGAGGGCTTGTACGTCATTGCATAGTTAACAGCAAACTGGAGCAAAAGCTGCAATGTAGAGGTCGCAGACACTTGACGAAGATAGCCAGCACGGGAGACAAACGATGCGATATAAAGTGCGGCAGTTGTACGCTCCTGCATGTGGGCCTGAGGAGAGAGGACTTTTTCCATAAGCAACCGTAGCAAGATTTCTGCGTAGTGGAACTTGAACTGGCAATGATAGAAAATCAAGAACTGTACAAAGTGACTATCATGCGCTCGCAACACTGTACGATGGAAGACTCGTAGCAATGAGGCAAAGATCTCGTCCGCGAGCTGACTTGTAGCAGACAGCGATTTGTCTTTGTTCTGCTCACGAAGGAAAACCTCCACTGGGAATGAGGGATCATCTTCAACGGGGTCTAGATCGTCCTTAGTTTTCAATGACGGTAGACTCTTAATGTCAACTGCTGCATCGTCGTAGCTCATGCTAGTCGTGAGAGTGGGTCTATTTGTCGTGTCCGTATTGGGCTCCGCCTTGAGACAACACCTAAGCACCGTTTCTAGAGCATCGTCCGACTCACTCTTCACCAAGGGAGGGGGGGAGAGCTTGTCGTGCTCATCATCCTCATCATCTCCTGTGAAAGGTACAACTGGTGCAGTTGAAAGGGGTTTGAGTTCCAGCTTCTCTGAATCTTCATACGACTGTTGTTGCCGTTCGATTACACTCATCGAGGCTCTTCGCTGAAGACTCATCTCCTCAAAACGCTGCGGCTGATTCAGGAGAGTACCAACCAGTGACAGGTAATTGAGCATGAGGCGCATCAGAGTATCAAGCTTGGTTCCCATCATGGAAGATGACGTATCCAATGCCTCTGAGCCAAGTGCTTTTTGCTTCTTTTTCTTTTTCTTTTTCCCATTCGCTTCGCTATCGCTGGAGTCGCTATCTGAGTCATCATAGTCGCTCTCACCCGAACTCTCTTCACTCTCTGACTCTGTGATTAAGCTGTTGAGCAGATGTTGTGCATTCTGGTCTGAGCCCTCCGGTGTCGATTCTTGGCCCGTTGCCCTTCGTTTCCGCTCCAAAAAGATCTGTTCTTCAAGTTGTGAGAAAAGGGCACGTGCTGCCTCGGTACTACAATTGATTTCGACATCGATTTGTAGCAGCCGTTCAACGATGGCAGTAAGGATACGGTCACGTAGCGACTTAGCGTATTCACTGATTTGGAGCATGTTCTTCACGTACACGCTCAACGCCGTCATTTTGATTCGCTTGTGAGGGTAGTGCGAAATCAAGACACGGAAAAGCTCTGTGTTTGCCAGGGGGATTTCTGTCAAGATTTGGTTCATGGCCTGATGCACACGATCATGAATCTGCGCAATTGGAGGCAGAGGCTCCTTGCCCTCGCTCATCGATGTCAACCCGTCGAATTCAACATTAGGATTCGCGGCGAGCAACTCCTCCTCTTCTAGTCTCTTAAGCAGCGACTCGTTTGTAAACGCACCTATCAGTGCAGTGAACACTGGTGTAAGATAAGCATGGTTCATACACAACCCAACTAAGAGTGAACACCACGAGTTAATCAGGTACATCGGAGTGTCATAACTAAAAGAGAATATCAGATTCAGAAGATGTTGATGTCGCTTCGGGTGGATCATGGAGCAGTGCTTAGAAAGTGCGGAGAATAGCTTTGACACCCGCTTGTGATTTCGGCTGAGCCTCAGACGTACTGGAGTTTCTCCTAGTTCTTGCATAGCATTCGATCCAACACGCAGCGAGCCGGGGCCATCACTATCTGCTGAAAGTTGTGTCAGCAGATTGTGATATTCAGTCGCATCTTCGGTAAACGCACTCTGCAAAATGCGCGGGAGCAGATCTCGTGATGCGATATCTGGTTGACTCGGATTCACTGCACCTGGACTGGGTACCGTGGGAATTGGCGAAGGCTCGAGCACCACAGGTGCTGAGCCTCGGCCATGCCGCCCTCCTGGGTCGACCTGCATTCCTGATTAATACTGTTGGAGATTAATCCAGTCGATTCAAAAGTCTTCAAATTGGCAAGATATCGTACGGTCCGAAGAAAAACAATAGACTGAAAAGTACTAAGAATGAAATATACGAACTGCACCGAATTGGCAAAGAAAGGGCAGGGATGAAATGAAACAAACAGGTGAGTCAAACGGAACATGCAGATAGAGTCAACAATGCAGTAAATTTCTTCTTCCTCCTCTTACACCACTGCGTATACCAACCAGCCAAGACGAGACATGACATGACATGACATGACATGACATGACAAGACAAGACAAGACAAGACAAGCCACAGCTTCGAATGGCACCAGGATGCAAACACACAAGTCGACCATGGCAGATCGACATGGCGCACTAAGTCACTCCAGACGTTACATACGTTGCGAGTGATGGAGGAAATTGGTCTCAATCACTCATTCAGCGGCTTTTAATTTCCTCCAATCCATGATGGTCCTTACTCCGAACGACCATTACTGTTAGAGCAGCATAAACCCGCTGAGTTCATGACAAATGAGCACCCACTCATCAGTCGCCATTTATACGTCGCTGGAATCCCCATCTGCTTCCACAGAGATGCCTCGTTATTCGCTTCATATCGCCCTCGGGAACGTCGATGCGTGAGGATGCTACTACAACCTGACCCATCGAAATGAAGCCCGAATGCCAAGGCGTTGCCATGGAAGCAGTGTTACACGTCCGAATCATCCTAATCTGCGATCTTTATCTTGGCCCTATCAGCGTGCACTCAACGCAAGATGCATCGCCATCCTACACCGAAGTGAGACCATCCTGTACATGCTGCGCAGCATTGTTTCGCAGAAGTTTCTTCGTTGCCTACCCACAAAGGAGAAGGAAGAGGAGGAGAGGTTGGAGATGTCGCGAGGCGACGACGCATCGTCTGCTCAGCAGTTTGGTCATCTCCAATTATCTGCGCATGCTAGTTGGTATAAAAGCCGCGGCCGTCAATTCCGTGGGTTGTTTCAGATGATAGGTCAGAGGCGTTCGTTTTCGCTTGCTTTCACCTGAAGTATTAGCCCTCTACTGCACCCACTTCCCAAGTCGCTCCGCAAAGAGCAAGAATGCTTGAGAGTAACCGTTCCATCGTTAGCGTTCAATCCGTTTGATCGCTTGGTCATCCGAAGGATCATCCATTCATTCATCGACTCATTGATTCGCACACCCACCTTTCTCACGAAATGGTTGGGCTATGGGTCGTCCATATGAAGATATCATAGGGACAGGTCTCGATGAAGCATCAGTATCGTTTAAACGTCTTTTCCAAGACAGAATACTGACGTTTGGTAAGGGACTTCACCACAGTGTTTTGTGTAGGTGCATTTGTTATATTACCACTACTTCATCTTTACGATTTGAAGAGAATTGAGGGGTCTTTGGCTCATGGGTGGCAACAGAACCCGACCGCCTGTGCTGGTGCTTTGGTTTACCCAATCGCACCTGAACCAAGACCAGAGACGCATGACAGCATCTAGGCATCACACTCCGCTCTTAAGTGAAACGTGAGTGCGTTGCCCTCAATCCGGGAAACAGTGGGAAACAAACATACAGCGAAGGGGGACATCTAGCAGTCTCTCCCTGGGTCATTTAAGTAGTTTGTTGAAGCCTGCACTGCCCTGACTTAAGAACCAATCGATGAAATAGTAAATGAATCCCTCATTCGTTGATTCGATCGATTGAAGCGAAAGACTAAGAGGTGCTTGCGTGAGTGTGGGAGGTGCACGTGTGTGTGGTCAGTGCGAGAAGAACTGGGACTGATCAACGAGTGGGTGGGTCATTGGCACGCTTTCAACGGCCTCCCATTACCCCAGACGCGTACGAGCAGCCGGTTTGTCCTAACCCGTCGCTTCACACAACACTCACATCCTCACTTCTCTGCCGAGGCAATCCGGTCCCCCGGTGCCATGCAGCGAGTGGAACAAGCGAATGAAGGAATCAACGCATGAATGAATGAACGGAGATGCTTGAACGCACATCGACTACGAACAGAGTGGAACGGTCCAGGTTCGAGTGCCTTTGCTACTGTTGCTGCTCTCTGCGGGCCCCAGACTCACGAGTGTCGAAACTCTGCCGAAATGGCATGCGCTCAGCAGTCTTCCAGTCATGGAAGACAGCGTCAAGCACAAGTATGCGACTCGGCAGAGTCGAGTGATCCATCCTGAGTTCGACTCACTCAGAAGTGCGCAGTTTGTCAACGGAAATTTCTGCGGAGCTATGCCATGTGTCCGGATCCTGCGTGAGCCATGCGATGCAATACAAGTCGCAGGACGCGCTAGCGCAGCACGGACCCTAGGGCAGCGGCGCGGTTCCGCACGGCAGGCGAAAAACCGGCCCCGGCGACCAGGGTTGGGGGATCCGAACTCCCGGGAGCTCGTTCGACTCGTTTTTCAAGTGATCGTGAGAGTGCAGGGCGAGCAACCCCTGTGTGAGACGCGTGAGTCAACTTCGTGCGTGTCCAATGCCCCGGTCAAACTGGGCGCATCCCTCGCGTAAAGCGAGATATTCACGCAGAAAGGCTCTTCACGGCATCCTAGCTTTTTTCCTATCCGGAACCCGGCGCACGTACGATTTTCGGGAGAGCCCCCCATAATGGACGGAAGCGCGTGCGCTTGCGGCGCTTGAGAAGGCCGAACACCACACAGGTATACTATCGAGATCTCGAGAGTGGGCTGTAGCGCATCCTCGTGATTTTCTACAAAACGGTTTAGAACGGGCTGGAAGTGCACTATTGTGAGTTATACTGCGTCACATAGCAGCCTTGACTAGGTTCAGCTAGTGTACCAACTCATCGAGGACAGGATATCAGACGCAACCAGTGCGCAGCGAGACCGTGCAAAGGATTGACGGAGGTACACTTGTTCCCACTCGCACCACCAACTGTTAGTAGCAGATCCACACTGCACCATGTCCACCACCGGCAGCAAAGCCAAGACTACTACCACCTGTACTCCCGTCCGTGGCGGTCCATCCGCCACTACCCACTCCAAGTCGAACGGCAGCAGCGGGAATACGAATGGGGCTGCGAATGACAAGACAAGCCAGAGTCAAACCCCATACCCGTTCCCCGTGGTGATTCCAATCCAACTCGGTGTGGTGGAAGACTATCTCGGAGTCAAGCAGGACTTAGCCTCTAAGGCTCTCAGGGAGCAGATGCGTGAGGATGGTCGACAGATCATTAAGTTCACTGAGCCCTTAGACCCTAGTGCTATGATTGATAGCGTTTATACGTGCAAGATCGGTGGGTTGCCATGCTGGTTTGTGCAGGAGGGTCCAGAAACTGACATGGACATCCCCGTGTGTCCCAATTGCGGTCAGCGCATGCTGCTCGTTGTTCAGCTGTATGCACCTTGCGATGTCCGCAAGACGGACTCGGATGCCGCTCCAGAGGCGCCACGCGCGATTTCGTCGTACGCGTCTCCCGAGTTCGTCGTCACGGGAGAGTATATTCGATACCCGCGCATCGTATACGTCTTCGCATGTAACGCGTCCGGAGGAACGAGACCCTGTGCGTACAACCCCAAGAGCTGGTGTGTCAAAGTCGCATGTCACACGCAGGGCACGGTTCTTGAACGAACGGGCCAAGCCACGGACCTTAGAGAACTCACTGCGGAGTCACGCAAGCGTGTGAAGAAGGCGCTCAAGGAGTGGAAGATCAACGATGCGTATGTCTCCTCCGATGAAGAGGGTGATGACCTGAGCTCTGATGATGACGAAGAGGATTCCGCTGAGGCTCAAGAGGCCAGAAGGGCAGAGATGAAGGCGAAGGAGGCTGAGATTCTGGGTAAAATTGATCAGATCATTTCAACGCAGGCAGCCAAGAAAGCTAGCAAGAATACCTCAGGTGGGATGTTCGAGCTCGGTGCATGGAGCGATGATAGCGATGAAGATGAACATGAAGAGCAAAAGAAACCTGCCGCAAAGCCCGCTGTTGCACCGGCGAAGACTCATGCTCCTGAGACTACAACGAATGAAAGCAAACAAGCGGTAGAATCCCAAAGCGCACCAGTCCAACTCGAGACCAAATACTTGAAAGCCTCTAGTGATCAACCACTCTATGCCTACAAACCCATGTTCTTGTCTTGGCTTAATGAGCCGACCTTCGCTGAGGTCAAGGAAGGCGAAGACGATGACTACGAGCACGAGAAAAAGCTGCTGGAGGCATATGAGAAGGAGAAAGGACAATCACTCAAGGCTAAGGTTGCAGCCTCGGAGAAAAGAGCATCTGAGGAGGGTGTCCAAGTAACGACTGACGCCAATGATGGTTGGGGAGAAGATGAATACCAGGCTTCGGCTGATAAGGCGTTCAGACGCTTCTTCCACAGAACGAACCTCGTACCAGATCAGTGCGTTCGGTACTCGGATGGCGGAAAGCCACTAACATTGCATGATGGTATGTATACCCGCGCAGTTGCAGGACTCCCGTCGGACAGCACTGTGGGATTCTTAAGACCACTTAGTGAGCAGAGCGTAGCGGCCGCTATCACGACCACTAGTGCCATGCCGAAGTGCTCGTCGTGTGGCGGACGAATGAAGCTTGAATTCCAGCTCATGCCGCAGCTGTTCACTGAACTGCTTGGACCAACGGGTATGTCGATTGCTCCCCCAGATGCCAGCTTGGTGCAAGCAACAAGCTCATCAACAACGAATACTCCTACAAGCACTACTGCTGCAGCTGACGCTGAAGGTGGTGATGATGATGCGGATGCCCCCGAGTTTGTCCCTCTTAAGCCCATCCTGAATACCGGCGAAGTCGGCATTGAGTTTGGTGCTGTAGATGTCTATACCTGTGAGAACGCTTGCTCGCGTGGAAAATTCGCCACCGGCTTCTGTATTGTTCAAGAACCTGTGTAATAATACAACAAAAGATAGAGAGCTTTAGTCAATCCCACTAAAGCATATCGAACACCTGGGCTGCTGATTGTTCAGCGTTAACAGTACGAAGGACTCATTGAACACAAGATGAATGGCACATAGGTGTCTACGGTAATTTTACGCGCTGTAGGACAGTATAGCTAGATATCGCACACTGAGCAGTTGAGAGAACAAGACAAAAAAGCGGGTAGACAAACTGTGTTTGAAAACTAGACAAGCCATGGAAGTGACGAGCCCAGACACATCGTTGGTCCAGATTAACATTTCATTCGGAACGAAGGTGTCATGGGATAGGCATGGCTGCGCTTAACCCCTGTACCAGATGGGCTGCAAGAGCTTCTTCAGATCGATCTCAATAAAAGGACGGTCGTAAGCCATCATGGGGCCCGACTCACCATCAGGGCGGGCGACGGAATAGTACGTCTTCATAACGTCAGGGGAAAGATCATTGACGACAATTTGAAGATCACCGGTCTTAACAACCGACATAACATCACGAATGGCAACTTCAGGAGTGAGCTCACCGTGGTGCTTCTTCAGTTGGTCGTGCATGACCTGGTTGTACGAGACGCAGTCCCAATCCATACCGTAGTAAACGAGGCCCTCCACACGTGGGTGCCAAGGAGTGTGAGGCATCATGTTGGTATCATCGAAAGCACGGCAGACGTCGTGGCTGTACTGAATACCGTAGAACCGAGGCTTGCGTGCGGGGGAGCCATCAGGGTTGTAAGGAGTGGGATCACCCGCACCACCAACACCCAGAATGAGGTTGCAGGTGCGGTTAGCGCTTGCGAGACGGTTCACACCATCGAGAGGCGTCTTGTCGAACTGGAGAATATCACGCAGGACATGGGTGAAAGGTACACCCTGGCGTGACTCGTTACCGAAGGTATCGTCGGCGTAGGAGGCACCGATCTCGTGAATTGACATGCGCTGGTCGTTGACACCAGTGATGGAGCCGATCCAGCCAGTCCAACCGAAGTTGATAAACGAATTCTCACCCGAGGTAGGCGAAGAAGGATGGTAAACAGTAATCTGAGGGAAGTTCTTGAAGGGACCGTCAACAGCCCAGTCCAACGCACGCATGGTCAAGATGCGAGGATCGTGGGTCTGGTTTGCGGGCAGAGGTGGCAAGGCCTTACCCCATGCACCAAACATGGAGCACGCGCCCTTAGTAAGTTCACCGATCATGTGGATACGTCGGATGGTATCGTAATCGGCACCTGAGCCCTCGGCGAGACCACGCATCTCATCGAAGAAGTACTGGCCAGTGTAGGGCTGGGTCCAGTTCGAGGTCAGATCGAAGGCAATTGCGAGGCCATAGTCGACAATGAGCTTAAGGGTTTTCTCATCGAAGAGGTTCGGAGCCCACTTCTCAATCTCGTCCATCGCTCGGCGCTCGATGTAGCTCCAAGTGGTATTCATGAACTGGCGGACCTCCTTAGCCATCAGAGTACCATGCGCGAGACCCTTCTGGTAAGCGGTAGTGTTACCATAGAGAATCACAAGCGGGATCTTCATGTTGCCAGGACCCAGCAGGTCGTGGCGCTCGCCGTACTGGTGCTTAGCCACGTAGCGGGTTTGAAACGGTAGGATGGGATTCTAAAGGATTTTGGCGTCAGTGTTCGCGCGTGGTAGCCAGTACGAGGTCAGCACGCAAGACTTCAAACATAAAGAAATGGATGATGCATCGAATGGTAATAACTTTGAACCCACCCCGCGAGGTTTGGGCCGTCTGCAGAGGCAAAAACTAGTCTCACGGAGGGGCATGGATCACAATAACTTTCGATCAACGTACCAGGTTCGGTGCACCTCCATCCGGAGTTCCGGTGCAATGGGAACGCAGGGGACCAGCATATGCTGTTACTGCGATAATCAGCAAGATCAACAGAGCAAGCTTCATTGGTAATTCAACCAAATTTATCAGCACTCTTCTCGGCTCAGAACCGGAATCGGCGCGGATTCAGGAGACGCGGGTTGTGGAACGGGAGGGGTAGCCAAAATGTATCACACACCATTATGACTCTCGGCGCCCACTCTATTACCCGCGTGAATAGCATAATTTTCTGTCATTTTCCAACCTGGGCCGCGGCGGATATCCTCCCCAATTTTTTTCCTCTGATGAAACGCTGAGACGAGCACCGAGTGGAAAACCTTGTGACTGTGATTTCGCACGACGCAGCGAGTGCATGTGCTTGCAAGTTGCTTCGTTCAATAGCTCACGCTTGGATCTCTCTTCCACGCTTCTAGGCACTCCCCGATGTCTGGGTTCAAGAAGAATCTCCCGGTCAAAAGTGCGGAGATCAGTACGTATCTTCGTTCTGCATCCTAGTTGATATGCGCTGTGACGCGATGCGCGATGCCGCACCGGAATCCAGCTTCGCCCGAAGAGCCCACTCACTAACTAGTGAAACCTCCACTCACGATCGAATCTCGCCTGCTTATACCACTCTCTAGGCAAATGCCAGGAGTTCCTACAGAACTTCGTGCAGGACGGTCAACGTCCGTACATGGAGCAGCTGCAAGAGATCGCGAACCGACAGCGCACCACGCTGGAGATTCGACTGGATGATGTGAACGACTTTCAGGGTGATGCTGAATTCGTCTCGATGATCATTCGCAACACCAAACGCTACCTAGATGTCTTCGCTCAGGCTGCCGACCAAATCATGCCCATGCATACTGTCGAGGAGTTCCAGAATGCCACCGTGTTCGATATCTGGATGTCCATGCGTGAACAGAAGATCGAAGAGGCCAAGCAGGCCGCGCCCAATGACGCTGCGAACATATCCTTGCCGCCCCAGTTGACACGACGCTATGATGTTCGCATTATCCCTCGCACTGCAGACAAGCCGTTCCGTCTGCGTGAGGTTCGCGCGCCGCAGATTGGTTCACTCGTGACGATCCGCGGTGTCGTCACGCGCGCGTCGGATGTGAGACCGCTGGTCGAAGTCCAGACCTATGTATGCAACAACTGCAGTCATGAAGCCTATCAGATCATCGAGGGCCGAGAGTTCACACCCCTCACTGAATGTCCCTCCACCGTGTGCAGGACGAATAATGTCAAGGGTCAGCTGTACCAGCAGGTGCGTGGTACGAAGTTCAAGCGGTACCAGGAAATCCGCTTGCAGGAGCTTCCCTCTGAAGTGCCCATTGGTCATATCCCACGCTCGATCACCGTGCGGCTGAGCAACGAGCTCACTCGAAGCTGCAAGCCTGGTGATGTGATCACACTAACGGGTATCTTCCTTCCTCAACCGCTCACGGGTTTCCGCGCCATGCGTGCTGGACTTACCGCAGATACTTATATCGAAGCCATGGCAGTCGATGTCGCAAAAAAGAACTACACAGATATGGAATTGACAGAAGATGAACTCGCCGAAATCGAGCAGCGAGCAAAACAGAAGGATATTTATGAAGCGCTCGCTGAGTCCATCTCGCCAGAAATCTATGGTCACAAGGATCTCAAGAAGGCACTCTTGCTTGTCCTGATTGGTGGTGTTACTCGCACTCGGCCGGATGGCATGCGTATCCGTGGTGATATTAACCTCCTCTGTGTCGGTGATCCAGGTATGGCCAAGTCACAGCTGCTCAAACACATCACAAGAATCGCTCCTCGATCAGTTTACACAACGGGTAAAGGTTCTACCGGTGTCGGTCTTACCGCCGCTGTGATTCGCGACCCCATTACTGGAGATATGTCTCTTGAGGGTGGCGCGTTGGTCCTGGCCGATAATGGCATTTGCTGCATTGATGAGTTCGATAAGATGGATGAGAATGATAGGACGGCGATTCACGAAGTCATGGAGCAGCAAACGGTTTCCATTGCTAAGGCTGGTATCACGACTACCCTGAATGCTCGCACTGCCGTCGTTGCTGCTGCGAACCCAGTCTACGGTCGTTATAATCCCAACCGCAGTGTTTCTGATAACCTGCAGATCCCCGCGGCGCTGCTTTCGCGTTTTGACCTAACGTTCATTCTGCTTGATAAGCCTGACGCGGACAATGATGAAGCTCTCGCACGCCACATCACCTTTGTGCATCGTGAGAACTCGCATCCTGCACTTGACCACGAGCCCTTCTCCGCGGCATTCTTGCGAGCGTATGTGGCGCGTGCGCGTGAGTTCACTCCAAGCATTCCCAAGCATCTGACTGACTACATTACATCTGCCTACGTCAACCTGCGACAGGAAACTGCTCGCGAGGACGAAAAGTTCTCTCGCCGAGTCGACTCCGGTGCCGCAGGAGCGGAGTACAACGATCGCGGCCGCTTCTGCACGGCGCGTTCGCTCTTGTCGATTCTGCGTCTCTCTCAAGCTCTTGCGCGACTTCACCATAGGAACGAAGTTGCAGCAGAAGACGTCGAAGAGGCGCTGCGTCTTGTGTTCGCCTCCAAGGCCGCCTTGGACGATGAGGATGAAGCCGCTTCGAGACGTCGCCGTGTCGATCCCATTAGTGAGATCTACAACATCATTCAGCAGTACCGCAAGAGTCACAACGATCGAAAGGTCATCAAGCGCTCGGAGATCCTTGGTCCTGTGGTTAGTCGAGGCTTCAAGGAGGATCAACTCGACCAGTGCCTAACAAGTTACGAAGACCTTCAAGTGTGGATGCTCTCAACGAACAAGGAGCTGATCACGTTCTTGTAAGGAAACGTCGCCCCCACGCCCTCTTAGGTGTTTGCGCATCTTAGTTAGCCTCTGTAGTAGCCTTGCTCTTCATGTATAGCATATTCATAACCATCAAAGTTGGATACGAGCTCAACTAGAATGACATAACATTCTTATATGGATTCACTACAATGTGTCAATGTCTGATCAAAGTTTGATCAGACTCTACTCTACGCTCTATGGCTAGATGAGTCGAGCGGGTTTCCTTTGCAGATCCCCTGAACTCGCCGCTTTTGCGAGGAAGAACATGCCTATTCCTACTCGGGAGTCTTCGTTGGAATAAACACCCGGACAGCCCTTGTCCACATGATTGAACCAGATGTAAGAAACAAGCGTAAGGGGACGCGTGAGTTCATGTGTTCGCAGCTGCGTGGTGCTCGGCAGAAGCGGGGAGACACGCTCGTCCATCACTGAAGTACTCTGTGTGAGTTTGGTTCTGCATTACAGTCGTTTGGTCAAGTACTGACTCGGTCATCGATTCACATTGGCATCTACTACAGCTGCTTTCAGTTTGGCCGAGGGTGAAAGCCCATTGTAGGACATTGACGCACACCTTGTCTGGGCTGATCGGGCTGTGAGCGGTCTGAGTGACGAGCTGGTGTGAAAGGCCCGCTTGAATCGAGACTGTGCATTCAATCCTGTGTGGCAAAAGTGCAAGGAGTGAAATGCCTGCTACTGGTACATGCATTGAAACACAATCCGATGGCGGCAGAGCACAACGCAGGCGGTCCCTTAACTGGCCCAGTAATGCGAGCTCCCAACTCCCTGGCCGCGCGCGACACGAGCGACCCAAAGACCAATTTGTGGTGAGCTGCCAGAATTGAATCCGTCGTTTCCAGAAAAAAGAAACACCAATTGGCCTCCATAGCAAGACGGAGAAACTACCCTTCTCCTTCAGAGCTGGACTAGTCAGTGCTCTTGCATTATGGAACTATACTAATATCTTCTTCCATGACCATCCGGAT
>Ga0180217_1000172_pt1 | contig 132139 bp, 109 predicted proteins | sample eDN3rd37CBELigOP_FD_128521 | JGI IMG/M metagenome (GOLD analysis project Ga0180217, IMG submission 128521) | Enriched Organic Plus compost microbial communities from Emeryville, California, USA - eDNA 3rd pass 37_C BE-Lig OP (version 2) (version 2) ... | reverse complement strand
GCCGAAACGCTCCGCGCCCACCTTCGTCAGCGCCGCCGTCAGCGTCGTCTTGCCGTGGTCCACGTGGCCGATCGTGCCCACGTTCACGTGGGGCTTGGTGCGCTCGAACTTACCCTTTGCCATGGCTGCGTCTCGGTTGTAGGTGAAACCTGGAAAATTTGGTGCTCACGAATGGAATCGAACCATCGACCTCCTCCTTACCAAGGAGGTGCTCTACCGACTGAGCTACGTGAGCGTTGGAACTCGTTGTCTAGCCGCCTGTCCTGTCCGGCGTGGTGCGCAATGGAGCGGGAGACGGGAATCGAACCCGCACCATCAGCTTGGAAGGCTGAGGTTCTACCATTGAACTACTCCCGCGCCGGGAGGCCTTGCGTCGTGGTGGAGGGAGGTGGATTCGAACCACCGAAGGCGTAAGCCAGCAGATTTACAGTCTGCCCCCGTTGGCCGCTTGGGTATCCCTCCGGTGGTTGTTGCCCGAAGCCAGTGAAACAGCCCGCAATTCTGACGCGGGCACGTTGGCCTGTCAACGCGCCCGGGCCCTCCGGATCACACGTTGAAGCGGAAATGGAGGATGTCGCCCTCCTGGACCCGGTACTCCTTGCCTTCCAGGCGCAGGCGCCCGGCCTCGCGGGCCCCGGCCTCGCCGCGGTAGCGGATGAAATCGTCGTAGCCGATGGTCTCGGCGCGGATGAAGCCCTTCTCGAAATCGGTGTGGATGACGCCCGCCGCCTGCGGCGCGGTCGAGCCGGCCTTCACGGTCCAGGCCCGGACCTCCTTCACGCCCGCGGTGAAGTAGGTCTGCAGGCCCAGCAGCCGGTAGGCGGCGCGGATCACCCGGTTCAGGCCCGGCTCCTCCAGGCCCAGGTCGGCCAGGAAGGCGTCGCGGTCGGCGTCCTCGAGCTGGCTGAGCTCCTCCTCGATGGCCGCCGACACCGGCACCACCTCGGCGCCCTCGCCCGCGGCCCGGGCCCGGACCGCGTCCAGGTGCGGGTTGCCCTCGAAGCCGTCCTCCAGGACGTTCGCCACGTACATGACCGGCTTCAGGGTCAGCAGGAACAGGTCGCGGACCAGGGCCCGGTCCTCCTCGGACAGGCCCAGCGCGCGGGCCGGCCGGCCGCTGTCCAGGCCGGCGCGCAGCCGCGCCAGCACCTCGACCCGGGCCTTGGCCTCCTTGTCGCCGGTCTTGGCCGCGCGTTCGGCGCGCTGCAGGGCGCGGTCCACGCTCTCCAGGTCGGCCAGGGCCAGCTCGGTGTCGATCGTCTCGATGTCGGCGATCGGATCCACCCGGTTCGCCACGTGGATCACGTCCGGGTGCTCGAAGCAGCGGACCACGTGGGCGATGGCGTCCACCTCGCGGATGTGGGCCAGGAACTTGTTGCCCAGGCCCTCGCCGCTGGCGGCGCCCGCCACCAGGCCGGCGATGTCCACGAACTCGACGGCCGTGGGCACCACCCGCTCGGGCTTCACGATCTCCGCCAGCGCCTCCAGGCGCGGGTCCGGGACCGGCACGACGCCGACGTTCGGCTCGATCGTGCAGAAGGGGAAGTTGGCCGCGGCGATGCCCGCCTTGGTCAGCGCGTTGAAGAGGGTCGACTTGCCGACGTTCGGCAGGCCGACGATGCCGCATTTGATGCCCATCAATCCTTGCTCGTGTGGAGGCGCTTCATGGCCTCGTTGAAATCGCCGGCGACGGCCAGCGGCAGCACCGCGAGGGCGTCGTCGATGGCGCGCAGGATGGCCGCCTCGTCGTCCCGGCCCGGCTTGCCCAGCACCCAGGGCGTCACCCGGTCCTTGTGCCCGGGATGGCCGATGCCGATGCGCAGCCGGTGGAAGCGGCCGTGGCCGAGCAGGTGCATGGTGTCGCGCAGGCCGTTCTGGCCGCCGTGGCCGCCGTCGAACTTGAGCCGCGCCGCGCCCGGCGGCAGGTCGAGCTCGTCGTGGGCCAGCAGCGCCTCCTCGGGCGCGATCTTCCAGTAGCGCAGCGCCGCGGCGACCGACTTGCCGGACGCATTCATGTACGTGGCCGGCTTCAGCAGCCAGACCGGCTGGCCGGCGATGGAGACCTTGCAGGTCTCGCCGAACAGCTTGGATTCGAGGCCGAAGCGCCCGCCCTCCTGCGAGGCCAGGGCGTCGACGAACCAGAACCCGGCGTTGTGCCGGGTCCTCGCATGTTCCGGGCCGGGGTTCCCCAGCCCGACGATGAGCCGCAGGCCCGCCATCGGAAAAACGCGGGCCGGCGCGCCGACCGACGGCGCGCCAGGCCCGCCCCCTGCCCTTTACTCGGCCTTGCCGGCGTCGGCGGCCGGCGCGGCACCGCCCTCGGCCGCGGCGTCGGCCGCGGGCTCCTCGGACTCGGTGCGCGCGAAGCGGGCCGTCACCACCGCCACGTCGTGGTCGGCGCCCAGGCGCAGCTCCGGCACCTCCACGCCCTTCGGCAGCACCAGCTGCGAGAGGTGGATGGTGTCGCCCGGCTTCAGCTCCGAAAGGTCCACGTCGATGTGCTCCGGCAGGTTGGCCGGGAGGCAGCTCACGTGCACTTCGTTCAGCTCATGGGTGATGACCACGCCGGCGGTCTTGCCGGCGGGCGAGGTGGCGGCGTTGACGAAGCGCAGCGGCACCGCGACGCGGATGGCCTCGTTCTCGTTCACGCGCTGGAAGTCCAGGTGCATGATGCGCTGCTTGTACGGATGGCGCTGCAGGTCGCGCAGGAGGACCTTCTGCGACTTGCCGTCCACCTCGAGGTCGAGGATGGACGAGTAGAACCACTCGTTCTGGCTCAGCAGCCAGGTGCGCTCGTGCTCGAGCTGGATCGACTGCGGCTCGGCGCCGCCGCCGTAGACGATGGCCGGGACCTGGCCCGCGCGACGCAGGCGGCGGCTCGCACCCTTCCCCTCGTCGCGACGGCTGGCGGCCGTGATCTTGTGTTCGGACATTTCGGTTTACTCGCTTCTCTGCAATGGATCGCCTCGCGGCGACGTGGTGACTCCCCCGCGACCAGGGGAGCCGGGTGTCAGTCCACGTACAGCGAACTGACGGATTCTCCGAAGGCGATGCGGCGGATGGTCTCCGCGAGCAGCTCGGCCACGCTGAGCTGGCGGATCTTGCCGCAGGCCTTCGCCGGTCCGGACAGCGGGATGGTGTCGGTCACCACCAGCTCGTCCAGGTCGGCCTTCGTCACGTTGTCGATCGCGGCGCCCGAGAGCACCGGATGGGTGCAGTACGCGACCACGCGGGTCGCGCCCTGCGCCTTCAGCGCCGCCGCCGCCGCGCACAGGGTGCCGGCGGTGTCGACGATGTCGTCGACCAGCACGCAGACCTTGCCGGCCACGTCGCCGATGATGTTCATCACCGTCGCGACGTTCGCCTTGGGGCGGCGCTTGTCGATGATCGCGAGGTCCGCGTCGTCGAGGCGCTTGGCGATGGCCCGGGCCCGCACCACGCCGCCGACGTCGGGCGACACCACGATCAGGTTTTCCGTGCCGTAGTGCCGCCAGATGTCGGCGAGCAGCAGCGGCGACGAGTACACGTTGTCCACCGGGATGTCGAAGAAGCCCTGGATCTGCTCGGCATGCAGGTCCACGGTGAGCACCCGGTCCGCGCCCACCGTCGAGAACATCTGCGCCGCCACCTTGGCCGTGATCGGCACCCGCGCCGAGCGCGGGCGGCGGTCCTGCCGGGCATAGCCGAAGTACGGCACCACCGCGGTCACGCCCTGCGCCGAGGCGCGCTTGAGCGCGTCGATCAGCACCAGCAGCTCGACCAGGTTCTCGGCGCTCGGCGCGCAGGTCGGCTGGATCACGAAGACGTCCTGGCCGCGGACGTTCTCCTCGATCTCGACCTGCACCTCGCCGTCCGAGAAGCGCCCGACCAGCGCGCGCCCCGGGCGCACCCCGAGCTGCCTGCACACCGCCTCGCCGAGCGGGCGGTTGGCGTTGCCCGAGAACACCAGCAAGTTGCGATCGTCCTGCACCGACATTGTCCGCCTCGCCTCTGACGCTTCAGCCGTTGTGAACCACGAGAACCTTGGCAGGGGCGGCAGGATTCGAACCTGCGGATGCCGGGATCAAAACCCGGTGCCTTGGACCACTTGGCGACGCCCCTGCAGGCGGAACGCGTCCAGCGCGACGTGCAACGCGGACCGCGCCGCGCCTCCGGCGACCCATGCGCCGAGGCCCGGCGGCAAGGACCGCAACGCCGCCTGCGCCGAGGCGCGATCCCCGAATTCCACGAAACAGCCGCTGCCCGACCCGGTCAACCGCGGCTCGCCGACCTGCGCCAGCGCGGCGAACGCCGCCTCGACGGCCGGTTCGCGGCGGCGCAGCACCGGCTCGAACGCATTGCCGAGCGGGGCACCTGAAACGAAGTCGTCTATTGTCGCGGGCGGCGCATCCCGCGTCAATTCAGGGGCTTGGAACAGGCTGGCGGTGGAGGCGTGCACGCCGGGGTCCACCAGCAGGTACCAGGCAGGCGGCAGCGGCACCGGGGTGAGCCGCTCGCCCACGCCCTCGGCCCAGGCGTTGTCGCCGCGCACGAACACCGGGACGTCAGCGCCCAGCGCCAGGCCGAGCTCGGCCAGGCGGTCGATGCCGAGCCCGGTGCCCCAGAGCGCATCCAGCGCCACCAGCACCGTGGCGGCGTCGGAGGACCCGCCGCCGAACCCGGTCCCGGCCGGAATGCGTTTTTCGACGAAGATGTCTGCGCCAAGCGCGCAATTGGCTTCCTTTTGCAGGAGATTCGCAGCGCGCAGGGCCAGGTCCGCCGCCGGGCCGAGCCCGGGCGGGAGGTCGCCGTGTCGCGCCAGGCGGCCGTCGTCGCGGACGCGCAGCCGCACCCCGTCGCCCCAGTCGAGGAGCCGGAACACGGTCTGCAGCAGGTGGTAGCCGTCGTCGCGGCGGCCGACGATGCGCAGGCACAGGTTGAGCTTGGCCGGGGCCGGCCAGGACGACCATCCCTCGCCTGCCCCCGCCGGCGGCGGGAAGCCCTCGCCCGCCGCCGCGCTCATCCGCCGGCCTCGCCCCAGGCGTCGACGACCAGACGCACGCGGGCGGGGTCGCGGGTCGCGGTGACCCGCATCGGCAGCTCGATGCCGCCCGGCTGCGCCCGCCAGTCGGCGTAGTCGAGGGTCCAGCCGGCCTGCTGCAGCCGCGCCAGGCGCCCGTCCGCCGAGAACTCGAGCCGGGCCTCCGCGCCGCCGGCCGCGCGGGCGCCGCGCACCCAGTCGCCCAGGGCCTCGACCGGGATCTCCCAGCCGGTGGCCTCGCGCAGCAGGGCCGCGGCATCCGGGCCGCGGCGCGGGCCGCCTTCCAGGCCCTCGAGCACGGCCATGCCGCCGCCGCCCACCAGACGCCAGCCCTGCCGGGTCACCGGCGCGCTGAGCGCCACGACGTAGGCACCCGCGCCCTGCTGCTCCCACTCGAGCCGGCCGCTGCCGCCGCGGCTGCCGTTGCTGAGGGCGACGCGTCCCTGCAGGCGCCAGGCCGGATGCGCGGCGAGCCAGGCCTCGCGCGCGGCCTGCGCCTCGAGCGCGGCGGCCTGCCGTGCCGGCGGCAGCGGTGCGCGCACGGGTGCGACCGTGCAACCCGCCAGCGCAAGCGCCAGCGCGAGCAGCGCGACGTGCGGCTGCCGGGACCTCATGCGCCGGTCTGCTCGAGCGCGCGCTTGAGCGCGCGGTTGTCGGGGTCGAGCTTGCGGCTCTCCTCGAACCAGCGGCGCGCGCCCTCGTGGTCGCCGGTCGCCCAGCTCACCTCGCCCAGGTGCGCGGCGATCTCCGGGTCCTTCTGCATCGCGAACGCGCGGCGCAGCTGCACCAGCGCTTCCTCGACGCGGCCGAGGCGGTACAGGACCCAGCCGTAGCTGTCGATGATCGCGGGGTTGTCGGGCTCGGCGACGCGCGCGCGGTCGATCAGTTCCAGCGCCTCGGCGTAGCGCGTGGTGCGGTCGGCGAGGGTGTAGCCCAGCGCGTTCAGCGTGGCGACGTTGTCGGGCTCGGCGACGAGGATCCGGCGCAGGTCGGCCTCGGCGCGGGCGATGTCGTCGCGGCGCTCCCAGGCCAGGGCGCGCGCGTACAGCAGCGCGCTGTCGTCGGGGAACGCGGCGAGCCCGCGCGCGTAGGCGTCGAACTCGCCGTCCACGTCGCCGTCGTCGTTGCGCAGCTCGGCTTCGAGCAGGTACGCGTCGCGGCGCGCGTCGTCCTCCGCCGCGGCGTCCGCCTGCAGCGCCTTCAGCGCCGCGTAGGCATCGGCGTCGCGGTCGAGCGCGTGCAGCACGCTGGCGGCGCGCAGCTGCGCCTCCCAGCGCTCGTCGCCGCCGGGCACGCTGCGGTACCAGCGCAACGCGTCCTCGTGGCGCCCCAGGAATTCCGCCACCTGGCCCAGCAGCAGGCGCCGCGCCGGATCCGGCTTCGACGAATCGCGCTGCAGCGCGTCGTACAGCGCGCCCAGCGCCTCGCGGTCGCCGGCGCGCGCGAGCAGCGAGGCGCGCAGCCGGTACATGCGGTCGTCCTGCCGGCCACGCGCGAGCACGTCGGCGGCGGCGCGCGGATCGCCCAGCGCCTCGTATTCTGCCGCGACCGACAGCCGCAGGTCCTCGTTCGCGTGCGTGGCCGCCTCCAGGCCGGCGAGCACCGCGCGCGCCTCCGCAGCCTTGCCGGCTTCGCGCAGCTGGCTCGCGTGCAGCAGCGCGACGCGCGGCTCGTCGGGAAAGCGCTGGATCACCGCGGCCACGATGCGCGACGCGAGCGCCGGATCCTCCAGGCGCTGCGCGAGGCCGCCGAACGCCAGCCACGCCTGCAGCCGCGGCGGCAGGGCGTCGTGCTCCACCGCGTCGCCGACCAGGGTCGCCGCGAGCTTCGGGTTGCGGCCGCCGTCCAGCGCCGCCAGCGCGTGCTTCCAGCCTTCGGTCCGGTCGGCGAGCAGCGCATCGAACTCGGTCCGCGCCCGCGCCTCGTCGCCCTGCCGCAGCGCGAGTGCGAGGCCAGCCGCGTGCAACGCGGGCGACCCGGGCGCGCGCTGCCGCCAGAGCGCGAGCGCCTGCGCCGAGCGCGCATCGTCGCCCGCGAGCAGCGCGATGCGGGTGGCGCGCTCGGCCAGGCCCGCGTCGCCCTCGGCCGCTTCGGCGGCCTGCAGGTACCAGCGCACGGCCTCGCCGAGGCGGCCGGCCTGGAGCGCGAACTCGCCGGCGATGGCCGGCTCGAGCACCGCGGCCGGCACGCGCGCCGGCGCGGCGGCCAGCGCCGGGGCGAAGGCCACCGCAAGCGCGGCGGCGAGGACGCGGCGCGCGAGGGGGCGCGCGGATCCGCGGCGATTTTCGGGGTTCGGGGGGACGACGGCGGGCATGGACGGCTGTCGGGCCGTAAAATGGCGGCCCATCGGCGCCGAAGCTTAGCGTACGCGCCCCGACCGCTTCGTCGACGCATGCGCCCCGCCCCATGACCCTGGTCGCCATCGGCATCAACCACCAGACCGCGCCCGTCGAGCTGCGCGAACGGGTGGCGTTCGCCGAGCACGCGCTGCCGGGGGCGCTGGCCGCGCTGCGCGCGCTGCCGGGCGTGCGCGAGGCGGTGCTGCTGTCCACCTGCAACCGCACCGAGCTGTATGCGGTGGCCGAGGACGACGGCCGCGCGCTGGAGGCCTGGCTGGCCACCCACCCGAGCGCCGGCGACGCGGGCACCGACCTGCGGCCCTACCTCTACCGCCACGAAGGCACCGAGGCCGTGCGCCACCTGTTCCGCGTGGCCACCGGCCTGGACTCGCTGGTGCTCGGCGAGCCGCAGATCCTCGGCCAGGTGAAGCAGGCCTGGGCGGCCGCGCGCCAGGCCGGCGCGCTCGGCGGCCAGCTCGACCGGCTGTTCCAGCAGGCCTTCGTCGCCGCCAAGCGCGCGCGCACCGACACCCGCATCGGCGCCAACCCGGTGTCCATCGCCTCGACCGCGGTACGGCTGGCGCAGGCCTCGTTCGCGCGGCCCGAGGACGCGGTGGTGCTGCTGGTGGGCGCCGGCGAGACCATCGAGCTGGTCGCGCGGCACCTCGCGCAGGCGAAGGTGAAGCGGCTGCTGGTCGCCAACCGCACGCTGGTGCACGCGCAGGAACTGGCCAGCCGCCACGGCGGCGTCGCGCTGCCGCTGGAGGAGCTGGAGCGCCACCTCGCCGAGGCCGACATCGTGTTCTCGGCCACGGCCAGCCGCGACCCGGTGATCCGCCGCGCGCACGTCGCGTCCGCGCTCGCGCAGCGCCGGCACCGGCCGATGCTGCTGCTCGACCTCGCCGTGCCGCGCGACATCGAGCCGGGCGTGGCCGGGCTGCAGGACGCGTTCCTGTACACGATCGACGACCTGGAAAAGGCCGTCGAGGACAACCGCCGCGGCCGCCGCGAGGCGGCCGAGGCCGCCGAGGCGATCGTGGACCTGCAGGTCGCGCGCTACGCCGAGGCGCAGGCCGCCGCGACCCGCGCCGCGCCGCTGAAGCGGCTGCGCGCGCACGGCGAGGCCGCGCGCGACGAGGCGCTGGCCAAGGCCCGCCAGCAGCTGCGCGGCGGCGAGGATCCGGCGGCCGTGCTGGAATTCCTCGCGCACACGCTGACCAACCGCCTGCTGCACGCGCCGACCGTGGCGCTGCGGCAGGCCGCGATCGAGGGCGACGCCGCGCTCGCGCGCGCGGCCGAGAAGCTGTTCCCCGATGCTTCCTAGTTTGCGCCGCAAGCTGGAAGCCCTCGCCGAACGCCGGGAGGAGCTGGAACGGCTGCTCGCGGATCCGGACGCGGCCGCCGACGCCGAGCGCTTCCGCGCGCTGTCGCGCGAGTTCGCGCAGCTCGAGCCCGTGGCCGTCGCGCTCGCCGCGGAGGCGCAGGCGCGCCGCGACCTGGAGGCCGCGCAGGCGATGCGCGCCGACCCCGAGCTCGCCGGCCTGGCCGAGGAGGAGATCGCGGCCGCCAACGCGCGCCTGCAGGCGCTCGAGGGCGAGCTGATGGCCCAGCTCGTGCCGAAGGACCCGCGCGACGAGGGCAACCTGTACCTGGAAGTGCGCGCCGGCACCGGTGGCGACGAGGCCGCGATCTTCGCCGGCGACCTGTTCCGCATGTATGCGCGCTACGCCGAGCGCCAGGGCTGGCGCGTGGAAGTGGAATCCGCCAACCCGGGCGAGCACGGCGGCTACAAGGAGATCGTCGCGCGCATCGAGGGCCGCGGCGCCTACTCCAGGCTGAAGTTCGAATCCGGCACGCACCGGGTGCAGCGGGTGCCCGAGACCGAATCCCAGGGCCGCATCCACACCTCGGCCGCGACCGTGGCGATCATCGCCGAGGACGCCAGCGACGTCGCGGTCGAGATCAACCCCGCCGACCTGAAGGTGGACACGTTCCGCTCCTCCGGCGCAGGCGGCCAGCACGTCAACAAGACCGAGTCGGCGATCCGCATCACCCACGTGCCGACCGGCGTGGTGGTGGAGTCGCAGACCGAGCGCAGCCAGCACGCCAACCGCGAGAAGGCGATGAAGCGGCTGAAGGCGATGCTGGTGGAAGCCGAGCTCGAGAAGCGCGCCGCGGCGCAGGCCGCCGACCGCAAGCTGCAGGTCGGCAGCGGCGACCGCAGCCAGCGCATCCGCACCTACAACTATCCGCAGGGCCGCATCACCGACCACCGGGTCGAGGGCCTGACCCTGTACGACCTCCCGAACGTGATGGAAGGCCACCTCGACCCGCTGGTCGAGCGCCTGGCCCGCGAGCACCAGGCCGACGAACTGGCCCGCCTCGGCCGCGACTGAAGCGGCGCGGCGCGGGCCCGCCGGCCGCGCGCCGGACGGCATACACTGCGCGCATGGACACGACCATCCGCCGCGCCTCCGCCGCCGACCTCGACGCCCTCGTCCCGCTGTTCGACGCCTACCGCGTGTTCTACGGGCAACCGTCCGATCCGCGCCGCGCCCGCGACTTCCTCGCCGAGCGCCTCGCCAACGGCGAGTCGGTGGTGCTGCTCGCCGAGCGTGGGCCGTCGGCGGTCGGCTTCACCCAGCTCTATCCGATCTTCTCGTCGGTGCGCACCGCGCGCACCTGGCTGCTGAACGACCTGTTCGTGGCCGAAGGCGCGCGCCGCGGCGGCGTGGCGCGCGCGCTGCTGGACGCGGCCGCGGCCTTCGCGCGCGGGCAAGGCGCCGCGGGCCTGGTGCTCGAGACCACCCGCGACAACGCGCCGGCGCGCGCGCTGTACCGCGCGGCGGGCTGGCACGAGGACGAGACCCAGTGGTACTCGCTGTCGATCGCATGAGCGCAGGCACCGACTTCATCCCGCTGTCGCTGTGCGTGCTGACCGTGTCGGACACGCGCGGCCCGGACCAGGATTCGTCCGGCGACTACCTCGTCTCCGCGCTGCGCGAGGCCGGCCACGCGCTGCATGCGCGCGCGCTGCTGCCCGACGACCGCTACCGCCTGCGCGCGCAGGTCTCGCAGTGGATCGCGGACGAGGCCGTGGATGGCATCCTCGTCACCGGCGGCACCGGCTTCACCGGGCGCGATTCCACGCCGGAGGCGCTGCTGCCGCTCCTCGACAAGGAAATGCCGGGCTTCGGCGAGCTGTTCCGCGCGCTCAGCTTCGAGGAGATCGGCACCTCCACGCTGCAGTCACGCGCCTTCGCCGGGCTCGCGAACGGCACGTTCCTGTTCGCCCTGCCCGGGTCCACCTCGGCATGCCGCACCGCATGGGAGCGCATCATCCGCGCGCAACTCGACGCGCGGACGAAACCCTGCAACCTCGCTACCTTGCGCCCGCGCCTGCGGGAGCGCTGACCGCCGGCGCACCCTGCGCGACCGCGGCCTCGAGCTCCGCGGCGGTCACCGGACCGAGGAACTGCCTGGCGACGCGGCCGTCGGGAGCGATGAGCCAGGTCGCCGGCAGGCCGCGTGGCGGGTCGAAGGCGGCCGGCGGCGCGTACACGTCGGCGATGGCGATCGGGTAAACCACCGGATGCTGCTTCAGGAACGCCTGCAGCTCGGCCGGCGCGATGTCCTCGTAGGCGAGCCCGACCACCTCGATGTCCTCGCGCATCGCATCCAGCGCCGACAGTTCCGGCATTTCCTTCAGGCAGGGCGAGCACCACGTCGCCCAGTAGTTCACCACCACCCAGCGGCCGCGGTGGTCGGCGAGGCGCCAGGGCTTGCCGTCGAGGGTGGCGAGCTCGAGCACGGGCCGCTCGTCCGCGCCGTGCACGCGCGGACCCGCGGGCGTGGCGGCGGGCGACTGCGCCGCGGGCGCGGCGGCGCCGGCGGGCGGGGCGCCGGCGTCGGCCGGGCCGTCGGCGGGCGCCGGCGCGGCGTCGCGCTTGCAGGCCGCGAGGGCGAGCGCCACGGCGAAGAGGCAGGCCAGCCGGGTGCGAGGGGTCATGGGGATTCCTTCAAGCCGTCGTAGACGTTGGACACGCGCCGCTTGAGCAGGTCGCGGAGCGGCAGCCGCAGTTCATCCAGTTCCGCCAGCGCGGCCTGGCCGAGCGCGTCGTCGCGGCACGGCAGGTGCGCTTCCTCGATCGGGATGCGGAGCTGGCAGGCCTCGTACAGGTCGGCCATGGTGAGGTCGTCGAGGTCGCGCGACAGCAGCCACTCGCCCGATTCGGCGCGCGCGACCAGCCCGATCGCGCAGAGCTGGCCCAGCAGCTCCTGCACCAGCGCGTCCGTGAGCAAGGGCTCCTGCAGCAGGATCTCGTCGGTATGCAGGCCGCGCCCCAGGCGGCGCTGCTCCATGAAGCGGCCGAGCAACCGCAGCAGGCCGTAGATCTCGAAGCCCTCGGGCAGGCGCATCGCCGCCGGCTGGTAGCGGAACGCGGACATCGAGGACGCGAACGAGGCACCGAGCAGGATGGACACCCATCCCAGGTAGATCCACAACAGGAACACCGGCACGAACGCGAGCGGCCCGTAGATCTTCTGGTACGAGCCGAAGCTCCCGATGTACAGGCCGATGCCCCACTTCACCAGCTCGAACAGCAGCACCGACAGCAGCGCGCCGGCGACCGCGTAGCGCCACTTGATGGTCCGGTGCGGCACGACCCGGAAGATCGCCGCGAAGGCGAGCAGCTCGATCGCCATCGGCGCGAGCCGCATCATCATCGCTTCCAGCATCCGGCCCGGCGCGGTGCTGAACACCGCGAGCGAGAAGAACTGCGTGGACAGCGCCAGGCTCGTCGCCGCCACCAGCGCGCCGAGGGTGAGCACGGTCCAGTACACCAGGAAGCGGCTGAGCTTCGGCCGCGCCGTCTTCACCCGCCAGATGCGGTTGAACGTCGCCTCCACGCTGCCCAGCGTGATCAGCAGCGAGGTGACCAGCGCGATCACGCCGGCGGTGGTCAGCTGGCCGGTGTTGGCAGTGAAGCCTTTGAGGTAGTCCTCCACCTTGCGCGCCGCGCTCGGCACGAAGTTGGTGAAGATGTAATGGGTGAGGCTGTCGCTCCACTGGTCGAACACCGGGAACGCCGAGAGCACGCCGAACACCACCATGGACAGCGGCACCAGCGCGAACACCGTGGTGTAGGCCAGCGCGCCCGCCGACTCGAACAGGCGGTCGTCGAGGAAGCGCCGCCACAGGAACGCGAAGAACGCGCGGGCGCGGGCGCGGTCGCGCAGGCGGTCGCTCCAGCGGTTGATCGAGTCCAGCGGCTCCATCCCGCGAGGGTAGCAAGAACCGGGGTCGCGCCGCCGCGACGGGCCGCGCCCCGGTCGCGCGGCGGCGCGCGGCCGGTTACGCTGCGCGCATGCCCGAGATCCTCGTCCTCTACTACAGCCGCGGCGGTTCGGTGGCCCGGCTCGCGCGCCACGTCGCCCGCGGCGTCGGCGAAGTCGAAGGCATGTCGGCGCGCCTGCGCACGGTGCCGCCGGTCGCGCCCACGACGCAGGTGGCCAGCCCGCCCGAGCCGGAGGACGGCGCTCCCTACGTGGAGCGCGCCGACCTGGCCGAATGCGCGGGCCTGCTGATCGGCAGCCCGACCCGCTTCGGCAACATGGCGGCGCCGCTCAAGCACTTCATCGACGGCCTCGGCGCGGAATGGGCCAGCGGCACCCTGGTCGGCAAGCCCGCCGGCGCCTTCACCTCGACGTCGACGATGCACGGCGGACAGGAATCCACGCTGCTGAGCATGCTGCTGCCGCTGCTGCACCACGGTTGCGTGGTCGCCGGCATCCCGTTCACGGAGCCGGGGCTCAACACCACGCGCAGCGGTGGCACGCCCTACGGCGCCAGCCACGTCGCTGGGCTGCAGGACGATCCGCAACCCACCGACGAGGAGGCGCAGCTCGCGCGCGCGCTCGGCCGGCGCATCGCCGGACTCGCCGCGAGGCTGGCGCCATGACGCCGGCGCGCCGCCTGCTGCGGGTCGCGTTGCTGGCGCTGGTGCTGCTGTACGCGGCCTGGTTCGGCGCCGACGCGCACTGGGTCGCGCTCGCGGTGTTCGCGCTGCCGCCGCTGCTATTCGCGCTCGCGCTGCCGCGGCACGGCGCGCGCGCCGGTTTCTGGGCCGGCGTCGCCGCGTTGCTGTGGTTCTCGCACGGCGTGATGGTGGCCTGGACGCGGCCGCCGGAGCGCTGGGCCGCGCTGGCGGAGGTCGCGCTGGCGCTGGGGATGGTGTTCGCGGCGAGCCTGCCCGGCTTGCGCGCGCGGTTCGGGAAACGCTAGGAGGCGGGCATGGCGGGCGGCGATCCACGGATGGATGGCCTCGACGCAACGCAGGTCGGGCAGATGCACGCGGCCGCGCGCGCGATCCGCGACGGCGACGCCAGCCGCGCCGAGGCATTGCTGCAACGCGTCGCCGCCGGGAGCGACGGGCATCCCGAGGCGCTGCGCCTGCTGGGCCTGCTGCGCCACCGCGCGCGGCGCCCGCTGGAGGCGCGCGCGCTGTTCCTGCGCGCGCTCGAACGCAGGCCGGACGACCCGCTCCTGCACAGCGACCTCGGCAGCGCGCTGATGAGCCTCGGCGACGCCGACGGCGCCTTCGCCAGCTGGCGGCGCGCCTGCGCGCTGGCGCCGGACGAGCCCGCGCCCTGGTACAACCTCGGCCGCAACCTGCAGCTGCAGGGCCGCGGCGAGGAAGCCGTGCCGGCGCTGCGCCGCGCGCTGGAGCTGTCGCCCGGGATCGTGCCCGCCGCAGTGCTGCTGGGCGACGCCTCGCTGCACCTGGGCCGGTTCGCCGACGCCGCGGCGGCGTATCGCCAGGCGCTGCACGCGGACCCGGCCTGCGGCGACGCCTGGCGCGGCCTGTGCGCGATCCGCGACCCCGCGCCGGGGGACGACGACCTGCGCGCGCTCGAGGCGCAACTCGCGCGCGCCGACCTGCGCGAGCCGGACCGCATCGCCATGTCGTACGCACTCGGCGCCCTGTACGAACGCCGCGGCGACTACCCGCGCGCGTTCGCGCGCCTCGCCGAGGCCAACGCGCGCCAGCGCCGCGCCGCGCCGTGGAGCGCGCGGGCGCTCGCCGGCTACGTGGAGGCCGCGCTGGCCGCGACCGCCACGTTGCCGCCCCCGGCGGATCCCGCGCTCGGCCAGGAGGCGATCTTCATCGTCGGCCTGCCCCGCTCCGGCTCGACGCTGTTCGAGCAGGTGCTCGCCGCGCACCCGCAGGTCGAGGGCGCGAGCGAGCTGCCGGACCTGGGCGAGGTGGTGCAGCGCGAAAGCCTGCGCCGTGGCGTGCCCTACCCGCACTGGATCCCGGCGGCGACCGCCGGGGACTGGCAGCGCCTGGGCCGCGAATACCTGCAGCGCACCGCGCGCTGGCGCGCCCGCAAGCCCCGCTTCACCGACAAGCTGCCCGAGAACTGGAAGCACGCCGGCATCCTGCGCGCGATGCTGCCGGGCGCGACGGTGCTGGAAGTGCGGCGCGACCCGCTGGAGACGGCGTGGTCCTGCTTCCGCCAGCAGTTCCTGTCCCTGCCCCACTTCGCCTGCGACTTCGAGGACATCGCCGCCTGCATGCGCCTGTGCGCGCGGGCCATGGACGCGTGGCGCGCACGCGACCCGGCACGCATCCGCCTGTTCCGCTACGACGACCTGGTGGCCGCGCCCGAGGCCGGGATCCGCGCCCTGCTGGACGCCTGCGGCCTGCCGTTCGACCCCGCCTGCCTGGCGCCGCACGCCGTGCGCCGCGGCGTGCGCACCGCCAGCGCCGCCCAGGTGCGCGAACCGCTGCGCGCCGCCAGCCCGGTCGCGCCCCGCTACGGCGCCCTGCTCGACCCGCTGCGCGCGGCGCTGGCGCGGGAATAGAATGCGCGCATGGACCACCTGCTCATCGTCACCACCGGCGGCACCATCGACAAGGTGTATTTCGACGACAAGTCGGACTACCAGGTCGGCGAGCCGCAGATCGGCCGCATCCTCGAGGAGCTGGGGGTCGCGTTCCGCTTCCACGTGATCCCGATCCTGCGCAAGGACTCGCTGCACATCGATGCCGCCGACCGCGAGCTGCTGCGCGCCACCATCGCCGCGCAGGACGCGCGCCACGTGCTGGTGACCCACGGCACCGACACCATGGTGGAGACTGCGAAGGTGCTGGCGAGCATCCCGGGCAAGGTGATCGTGCTGACCGGCGCGCTGAACCCGGCGCGCTTCCGCGGCTCCGACGCGGAATTCAACATCGGCACCGCGGTCGGCGCGGTGCAGTCGCTGCCCGACGGCGTCTACATCGCCATGAACGGGCGCGTCTGGGATCCGGCGAAGGTCCGCAAGAACGTCGCCGCCAACCGCTTCGAGGCCACCGACTGACGTGCCCGTCCCGCGGCTCAAGCGCGTCTACGAGGCGCCCGCCGCGAGCGACGGGATGCGGGTGCTGGTGGACCGGCTGTGGCCGCGCGGGCTGTCGAAGGAGGCCGCCGCGGTGGACCTCTGGCTGAAGGCGGTCGCGCCGAGCGACGCGCTGCGCCGCGGGTTCCACGCCCACCCGGAGCGCTTCGCGGAATTCCGCGAGGCCTACGCCGCCGAGCTGCAGGGCAACCCCGCGCTGGAGGAACTGCGCGCGCTGGTGCGCCGCCGCCGCGTCACCCTGCTCTACGCCGCGAAGGACGAGGCGCGCAACAACGCCGTCGCGCTCCGCGACCTGCTCTGACGCGAGCCGGAAAAAAGGACCCCGGCGCGAGGCCGGGGTCCGGTGGCGGAACGGTCCGCGAGGTGGATCAGAAGGTGATGCTCCAGCTGTTGATGTAGCCGGTGTCGCCCGAGTACACGTCCTGCACCTTCAGCTTCCAGGTGCCGTTGAGGGCCTCGCTCGACAGGTTGACCGTGTACGTCGTGTTGACGTTGTCGGCGCTGTCGGTGCCGCTGGAGTTCTTCAGGCGGTAGGTGGAACCGTCCGGCGCCACCAGGTCGATCACCAGGTCGCCCCGGTAGGTGTGGACGATGTTGACCGCGACCTTGGCGTTGCTCGGCGCGTTGCCGCTGCGGCCGGAGACCGTGATGGAGCTGGTCACCGCCGAACCGTGGTCCGGGATGCTGACGTCGGTGTTGTTGGTGTACGTCTGCGGACCGCCGCCGCCGCCCGTCTGGTAGTCGCCGACCAGGCTCACGCCCGAGAACGACGAGTAGGCCTTCAGGCGCACGTAGTACGTGCCTGCGGCCGGCGACGCGTAGGTGCAGCTCTCGTTGTTGCCGCTCTTGTACGGGCGGCAGTCGTAGGAACTGTCGGTCGGCGCGCTGCCGTACTTGACGTACATGTCGGCGTCGCCCGAGCCGCCCGACGAGGTGAACGTCAGGTTGGACGCGCCGCTCGGCACGGTCATGGTGTAGACCAGCGAGTTGCCCGTGGTCGCCGACAGGCCGGTGACCGGCACGCCCTTGCTGAGCGTGCCGCCGCCACCGCCACCGCCGGCGGTGTAGTCGGCGAGCACGGTCACGCCGGAGAACGCCGAGTACGCCTTGACCCGCACGTAGTACGTGCCGGCGGACGGCGAGGCGAAGGTGCAGCTCTCGCTGTTGCCGTTCTTGTACGGACGGCAGTCGTAGGAGCTGTCGGTCGGCGCGCTGCCGTACTTCACGTACAGGTCGGCGTCGCCGCTGCCGCCGGAAATGCTGATCGCAAGGTTGCTGGCGCCGGACGGCACCGCGATGGTGTAGTTCACCGCGTGGCCGGTGGCCGCGTGCTGGTCGGTCATCGGCACGCCCTTGGTCAGCGCGCCGCCCGGGCTGTCGCCGCCACCGCCGCCGGAGCCGTCGCAGCTCACGTCCACCGCCGTGAAGGCCGCGGTGACGTTGGCCACGTTGTAGCCGAGGTCGGAGGCCGCCGTCTCCACGCCGCAGGCCGCGTCGTTGAAGTCCGAATTGGAGCTCCAGTACAGGCGGTTGGCGCGGGCGAAGGTCTTGAACGCCTTCGGGGTGTCCCAGCCGCTGGTGGTGGCCAGCAGGTAGAACGCCTTGTTGAACACGCCCGAGGAATAGTGGACGTTGAGGCCGCTGTAGTAATCGTCGGCGCTGTCGATGGACATGCCGTCCAGCGGCGGGTTGTTCATGTAACGCAGCGCGCCGCTGCCCTTGAAGATCTGGGCACCGACCAGGAAGTCGTTGCTGCCGTTCATGTAGTACTCGGCGGCCTCGCCGGCCATGTCGGAGAAGGCCTCGTTGATGCCGCCCGGCTGGCCCGAGTAGACCAGGTCGGAGTTCTGCTCGGTGAAGCCGTGGGAGACCTCGTGCGCGGACACGTCGAGGCTGACCAGCGGGTAGAACGTGCTGGCGCCGTCGCCGAAGGTCATGCCGGTGCCGTCCCAGAACGCGTTCTCGTAGTTGGTGCTGTAGTGCACCCGCATCTGCAGCTGGAAGGTCAGCGGCGCGACGCCGATGTAGTCCTGGTACATGTCGAACACGACGCCGCCGAAGTAGTGCGCGTCGTTGATCGGCGAGTAGGCGCCGTTGATCTGCTTGAACGTGTTGCGCGGGCAGGTGTACGAGTACGCCGTGCTGCCGCTGGTGCCGTGGTTGAGGTTGACGCTGCGCACGTTGGCGTTGTTCATCGTGCACGTGCTGCCGCTCTGGCTCACGTCCAGGTAGCCGAAATCGGTGCCGTACTCGTACTGGCCGGTCTTCTGGTTGCCGCCGGGGCCGGTGCCGATGTCGGCGGTGGCCAGGCCCTCCCACTGCCTGAGGACGGCGCCGGTGCGGGCGTCCACGACCACGAACGGCCGGGTCGGCGCGCCGCCGCGCGGGGCGTCGGCGAAGAACTCGGCCACGTACGCGAGGTGCGCCTTGCGGTCGTCGTCCACGAAGATGACCTGCTCGGCGCGCTCGCGGCTCACCTGCAGCGCGGCGACGCGGTTGCCGAACGCGGCATGGCGCGCCAGCGACAGCGCCTGCGCGCGGGGGATGCGCGCCGCGGCCTGCGCGCCCAGGTCGGCGGCGATGCCGTCGATGCGGTGCCCGAACAGATGGCGCGGGCTGCCGTCGGCGTTCTCGCTGACGATCACGTGCTCGCCGAAGACCGGGATGCCGCGGAAGGTCTGGCGGTAGCGGTAGTGGCGGGTGCCATCCGGGTCGGTGGCGGTGTTGACCAGTTCCAGGCCCGTCTCGGCGCCCATGCCGAGCAGCTCGGCATGGCGGTCCGCGGCCCGCGCCGGCGTGCCGATGCGGGCGCTGGCGGCCTTGTACTGCCTGTACATCTGGCCCACGTCCTGGTGGTGGAGGCCGACGCGCGTCGCCGCGTCCGCCGAGGCGGCGAACGCCAGGGCGAAAGCGAGTGGCGACAGGACGGCGAGCGTGCGAACACGACTACTGCTGGAATGCATTGCGGTGTCCTCGTTTGACGGAAGCCGCACGCGTCCTCCGCGGCAGCGGGTGGATGCGTGCGTCGGTGCCGCGGCAGCGGCGGGGAGTGACTTGGCCTGCTGGCCTTGCGGCGATGCGCGCCTTCGCGCATCGCAACCGCCACGCTAGGCCACCGCTTCTTCCGGCCTCAAGCTGCGGACGCAGCAAACGAGGGGTCCAAAAGCGTGATGCATCTCACACTTTTGAGCTGTAATCGCTATCAACTTTCATGGAAACGCTTTCGCGTCAAGTGCCGTTCGGGATGCGCGTGGCATCCGGCACGCATTCAGGAGACGCCTCAGAACATGCCGGTTTCGAGCCGCGCCGCCTCGGACATCATGTTGCGGTTCCACGGCGGGTCGAACACCAGTTCGACGTCGGCTTCGGCGACGGTCGGGATCATCTCCAGCTTGCTGCGCACGTCGTCCACGAGGATGTCCCCCATGCCGCAGCCCGGCGCCGTCAGCGTCATCCGGACCGCGACCGTGCGCGTGCCGTCGCCGCGCCCCGACACCGTCGCCTCGTAGACGAGGCCCAGGTCCACGATGTTGATCGGGATCTCCGGGTCGAAGCAGGTGCGCAGCTGGCGCCACACCAGCTGCTCGACGTCCTCGTCGGTGGCGCCGGCCGGCAGTTCGAGCGGCTCGGGCGGTTCCTTGCCGAGTGCGTCGGCGTCCTGCCCGGCGATGCGGAACAGGTTGCCCTCCACGAACACCGTGTAGCTGCCGCCGAGGGCCTGGGTGATGTAGCCGACCGTGCCCGCGGGCAGCGTGACCGCATCGCCCTGCGGCACCAGCACGGCGGCGCAATCGCGCTCGAAGCGCACGGGTTCGCTGCTGCGGGAATACATGTCGGCCTGGGGGTTCGCGCGGCGGGGGATGGCGCGGCTGTATTCTACGCCGCATGACCGATCCCGCAGTGCGCCGCGCGCGCTGGCTCGCGCCGGCCCTGCTCCTCCTCGCCACCCTCGGCTGCGCCGCGGCCTGGATCCTCCTCGCCCTCGGCAACGGCCGGCAGTGCAGCTGGATGGCGCTGGTGGCGGCCGCCGACGCCGTCCTCGTGCTGCGCATCGCCGGGATGCCCGCCGGCTGGCCGCGCGCGGCGACGGCCCTCGCCGCGACGCTGGCGGCGATCGCGCTGGCGAACTGGGGCATCGCCGCAGGCGAGGTCGGCCGCTCGCTGGGCATGCTGCCCTGGGAAGCGGCGACGCGCCTAGGCGCGCACCATGCCTGGACGCTGGCGGGACTTGCGAACGGGGCGGCCGACGCCGCGTGGCTCGCGGCGGCGCTGGTGCTCGCCGCCGTCGCCGGGCGCTGAGGCGCCGTAGAACTCGTCCAGGCAGCGGCCGAACAGCGCCACCGCCTCGCGCAGCTCGGTCACCGACAGGCTCGCGTAGCCGAAGATCAGGCCGCAGCGGTCCGGCGGCGACAGGTAGTGCGGCAGGATCGAATGCAGCCCGAGCCCGTGGCGCAGCCCCGCCTGCAGCAGGCGCGGCAAGTCCGCCGCGCTCGCGCCTTCCAGCCACGCCACCAGGTGCATGCCGGCGCGCGAGTCGGCGATGCGCAGCCGGCCCCGGCCCTGCTCGAGCAGTCCCTGCATCAGCACTTCGCGCCGCGCCGAGAGGATGCGCGCGCTGCGGCGCAGGTGGCGCTCGAAGCCGCCGTTGGCGATGAACGTCGCCAGCGCCGTCTGCTCGATCGCGCTGCTGCCGAAGTCCTGCGACCACTTCGCGGTGACGAAGTCGTCGCGCAGCGCGCGCGGGACCACCATGTAACCCAGCCGCAGCGAGGGGAACAGCGTCTTGGAGAAGGAGCCGACGTAGACCACGCGGTCCTCGCGGTCGAGCGAGCGCAGCGCGGCGAGCGGCCGGCCGTCGTAGCGGAACTCGCCGTCGTAGTCGTCCTCCACGATCCAGCTGCCGTGCCGCCCCGCGTAGCGCAGCAGCTCCATGCGCCGCGACAGCGACAGCACCGAACCGCCCGGGAACTGGTGCGAAGGGGTGACGAAGAGCAGCTTGGGCGGATCGGCGGGCAGCAGGTCGCAGCGCAGGCCCTCGCCGTCCACGGGCACGGCCGCGATGCGCGCGCCGTGCATCTGCAGCAGTTCGCGCACCGCGAAGTAGTGCGGCTCCTCGAGCACCGCCGGATCGCCCTCGTCCATCAGCACGCGCAGGCACAGCGAGACCGCCTGCTGGGTGCCGGAGACGACGATGACGTCCGCGGGATCGGCGACGATGCCGCGGCGCCGCGCGAGGTAGTCGCAGATCGCCGTGCGCAGCGCGGGCAGGCCCTGCGTGGGCGGGTAGTTGGGCGGCGTGTAGGCGGCGGCGCGCGCCAGCATGCGCGACCACAGCGTCGCCAGCGCCGGGTTGGTCATCGGCAGGCCGTACTGGAAGCAGTAGCGCGCGCCTTCGGGCGTCCGGCCGGGGATGTTGGCGTGGTCGTGCACCTGGCGGCCACGGCGCGCGTGCGCCGATTGCGGCGGCAGCCATTCCGCCCGCGGCCGCGCGGGCACCGCGGCGGCGTGCAGCGGCGGCGTGACGTAGCTGCCCGAGCCGACGCGTCCGGCGACGAAGCCCTCGGCGCGCAGCTGCTCGTACGCGGTCATCACCGTGTTGCGGGACAGGCCCAGCTCGCGCGCCAGCCCGCGCGAGGGCGGCAGGCGCGAGCCGACGCCGTAGCGGCCGTCGAGGATCGCGGCCTTCAGCGCGCGGGTCAGCTGCGCGTGCAGCGGCCCGTTTCCATCCAGTGCCAGGAACATGCCGGTCCCCCGGTTGCGGTCGGAGTGGGATTGGCCCCATTCGAGCCCGCAAAATTGGGCCTTGCGAGGACCAAATCATCGGCGTCCGATGGGGCCAATGGCAACCGTCGACCTGCACCCCGCCCTCGCACGCGCGCGACCCGCCGCCCCGGCCCTGCCCGGCATCGCCGCGGCCGGCCTGCTCGTGGGCGCGCTCGACTTCCTCGCCTGCAGCCTGTTCTGGGGACTGCGCGGCGTTTCCCCCGAACGCATCGCCCGCAGCCTGGGCGAGCTCACGCTCGGCGCGGCGGCCGCCGACGGCGCCGCCGGCGTGTTCGCCGGGTTGCTGCTGGAAGCAGCGATGGGCATGGCGATGGTCGCCGCCTACCTCGCCGCCCTGCGCGCGCTGCCGCGGCTGGGCGCGCGGCCGGTACGCAACGGCCTGGCCTTCGGCGCGCTGGCCTACGCGGCCTTCGAATGGATCGTGGTGCCGCTCAGCGCCGCCGCGCCGCGCACGCCCGCGCCGGACTGGCAGCTGGCCCTGCTGGCGATCTACATGCTCGTGCTCGGGGTGCCGACGGCCTTGCTCGCCGCACGGCTGCGGAGCCGCCCGCGGCGATGAGCGGCCCGGATTGGCCTTCCGCCGCCCGCGTGCATTGGCGCTCGCGGCGCGCCAATGCCGCGCCGATGCTGGTGGCGGGACCTGCCCGTCTCCCCGGCCGGGCGCGGAACCGCCTCCCCGACCCCTTCCCGCGGCGCGCTGCTTCCCCGGCCGCCGCGGGCCTTTTGCCGCGCCCGATCCCCTGACCGATCCGAACGACCGACGCCATGCAGACGCCGCAGACGCAGCCCGACCCCGTGCTTCCCCACCCCGCCGCCGCCCGCGCCTGGCCGGCGATCGTCGCCGGCGGCCTCGCCATCGGCACGCTCGACCTGGCCTTCGCGATCCTGTTCTGGCTGCGGCACGAGGTGGCGCCGGTGCAGATCCTGCAGAGCATCGCCCGCGGCTGGATGGGCGATGCGGCGTTCGACGGCGGCGCGGCCGCGGCGTGGCTGGGCGCGGTTTCGCACTACGCCATCGCGACGATGTTCGTGCTCGCCTACTACCTCGCCGGGCGCCGGCTGCCGGCGCTGTTCGCGCGGCGCCTGGCGCTGGGCGTGGCGTACGGGCTGCTGCTGTACGTGCTGATGAACTTCGTGGTGCTGCCGCTCTCGGCCGCGGGCCTGCCGAGCTTCCGCAATACCGCATGGGTGGCGTCGAGCGTCGTCGCCCACGCCGTGTTCGGCGCGATGTGCGCGTGGTTCGCGTCGCTCGCGGCCGGCGCCGCGCGGGTCAGTGGCCCGCGTCCAGCGCCTTGAGCTCGGCCACCAGCGCGCCGGCCATTTCGGCGCCGTCGCCGTACAGCATGCGGGTGTTGTCGGCGTAGAACAGCGCGTTCTCGATGCCGGCGAAGCCGGTGCCGCGGCCGCGCTTGATCACGATGGTGTGCTTCGACGCCGCGACGTCCAGGATCGGCATGCCGTAGATCGGCGAGGACGGATCGGTCTTCGCCACCGGGTTCACCACGTCGTTCGCGCCGATCACCAGCGACACGTCGGTGTCGGGGAACTCGGGGTTGATGTCGTCCATGTCCGCGATCAGGTCGTAGGGCACGCCCGCCTCGGCCAGCAACACGTTCATGTGCCCCGGCATGCGCCCGGCGACCGGGTGGATCGCGAACTTCACCTTCACCCCGCGCTCGATGAGCCGTTGCGCGAGCTCGCGGATCTTGTGCTGCGCCTGGGCGACGGCCATGCCGTAGCCCGGCACGATCACCACGCGCTGCGCGTAGGCCATCATCGCCGCCGCGTCCGCGGCTTCGATCGGCTTCTGGCTGCCGGTGATCTCCGCGCCGGCGCCGGCCACGGCGCCGAAGCTGCCGAACAGCACGTTGCGCAACGAGCGGTTCATCGCCTTGGCCATCAGCCGCGTGAGCAGCATGCCCGCCGCGCCCACCATCATGCCGGCGACGACCAGCGCCATGTTGCCGAGCACGTAGCCCTCGAAGGCGACCGCCAGGCCGGTGAGCGCGTTGTACAGCGAGATCACCACCGGCATGTCCGCGCCGCCGATCGGCAGCGTCATCAGCACGCCGAGGGCCAGGGCCAGCGCGAAGAACGCGACCACCGGCGGCACCGCCGGCGCCTGCACCAGCATCGCGCCGAGCGCGACCGCCGCCAGCGCCACCAGCGCGTTGCACCACTGCTGCCCCGGGAACGTGTAGCGCTTGTCCATGCGCCCGTCGAGCTTCGCCCAGGCCACCACCGAGCCGGACAGCGACACCGCGCCGATCAGCGCGCCGACCACGCCCAGCAGCAGCACCAGCCGCGGCGGCGCCACGCCCGCGCCCGCGAAGCGCAGCAGCTCCACCGCGCCGATCGCGGCCGCCGAGCCGCCGCCCATGCCGTTGAACAGCGCCACCATCTGCGGCATGTCGGTGATCGCCACGCGCTTGCCCCACAGCCAGGCGACCGCGGTGCCGAGCACCGTGGCCAGCACGATGAGCCCGAGGTTGTGCAGGCCCGGCAGCAGCAGCGTGGCGACGGTCGCGAGCAGCATGCCGGCGCCGGCCCACTGGATGCCGCTGCGCGCGGTCTTCGGCGAGGCCATCCGCTGCAGGCCGAGCAGGAACAGCGCGGCGGCGGCGAAGTAGCTCGCCTGCGCGAGCCACTGCAGCGAGGCGGCGCCGCTCATTTCGCCTCCGGCTTGCTGGGCTTGAACATCTCGAGCATGCGCTCGGTGACCACGTAGCCGCCGGCGGCGTTGCCCGCGCCGAGCAGCACCGCGACGAAGCCGATCGCCTTCTCCAGCGTGGTGTCGGCGTGGCCGAGCACGACCATGGCGCCGACCAGGACGATGCCGTGGATGAAGTTCGAGCCGGACATCAGCGGCGTGTGCAGGATCGCCGGCACCCGCGAGATGACCGCGTGCCCGGCGATCGCCGCGAGCATGAACACGTACAGCACGAGGAAGGCGTCGGCCACGACTGCTCCCGCTGGGGTCCCGGGGGCATCATAACCGGCCGATGAACGGCGGCGGCGCGGGTCAACGCGGCCGCGCCGCGGACGTTTCCAGTGCCATGATCCTGGCCGGAGCCGCCGTATGCTGCAGGCCGTGAGCGCCGCCCGCGACGACCTGCCGACCGCGTCGAGCCCGACCCCCGGGACGGGCGCGCCCGCGTCGCTGGACGCCTTCCTGGAGGCGATCGGCCCGCGCGCGTTCCGCTTCGCCGAGCTCGGGCTGCGCCATCGCGAGGATGCGCTGGACGCGGTGCAGGAAGCGATGCTGCGGATGGTCGGCTACGCCGGCCGGCCCGCGGCGGAATGGCCGGCGCTGTTCTGGAGCGTGCTGCGCAGCCGGGTGGTGGATGCCCAGCGCCGGCGTGGCTTCCGCCTGCGCTGGATGCTGCCGGCCGGCGAGCGTGCCGACGGCCCGGACTGGGCCGACGAGTCGCCCGACCCGTCGCGCAGCCACGACGGGCGCGAGGCTTGGGCGCGGCTGTCGGAGGCGCTCGCGGCGCTGCCGCGGCGCCAGCGCGAAGCGTTCACGCTGCGCGTGCTCGAGGAGCTGGACGTGGCCGATACCGCGCGCGCCATGGGCTGCAGCGAGGGATCGGTGAAGACGCACCTGTCGCGGGCGCGCGAAGCGCTGCAGCGGCAACTGGAGGATTGGCGATGAACGAACAAGCTTTCGACGACGCGGCGCGCGCCGCGCACGCGCAGGCGCTGGCGGCGCTGTCGCCGCGGGTGCGGGCGCAGCTCCAACTGCGCCGCCGCGCGGCGCTGGCGGCAGGCGCCGGCACCGCACCGGCGCGGCCGCTGCACGGGCGGCATGCCTGGGCCTGGCTGGGCGCCCCTGCGCTCGCCCTCGCGCTCGCGTTCGGCCTGCCGTGGCGCACGGCGCAGGAGCCGGCCCCGGCGATCGCCGACGCGATGGACGCCGCGGGCGCGGCCGCGCCGGCGACCGCCGCGCTCGAGCAGGATCCCGACTTCTTCCTGTGGCTGGCATCCGCCGATGCCATCGCCCTCGCTTCCACGGAGTAAGCCCATGGCCACCCCGATCCGATCCGCATCCGCCCTGGCCGCCGCGCTGCTGCTGGCGGCCGGCGCCGCCGGCGCGTGGCCCGCGGACACCGCGCCCGCGCAGCCGCAGGCGCAGGCGCAGGTTCCCGCGTCGTCGCAGCCCGCGCCGCTGCCCGCGTGGGACCAGCTCACGCCCGCGCAGCGCGAGGTGCTGGTCGCGCCGCTGCGCGAACGCTGGAACGCCAACCCCGGCGACCGCGCGCGCATGTACCGCCACGCCGAGGCCTGGCGTTCGCTCACGCCCGAACAGCGCCAGCGCGCGCGCAAGGGCCTGCGCCACTGGGAGCACATGGACCCGGAGCGCCGCCGCGAGATGCGCGCGCTGTTCGAGAAGATGCGCGGCATGACCCCGGAGCAGCGCAAGGCGCTGCGCGACCGCTGGCACGCGATGACGCCGGCCGAGCGCCGTGCCTGGGTGGAGGCGAACGCGCCGAAGGACCCGCGCTAGGCCGCGGGCCAGGCGGTGCGCGCGTAGAGCTCGTCGTCGCGGTCGATCGCCAGCGCGCCGTCGCGCAGCATCGGCAGCACGAAGGTGCACACGTTGCGCGCGTACATCTCGCTGGCGTGGAACGCGCCGCTGCTCGCCAGCCCGAGCGGGCCGGCGATGGTGACGCCGCCCTCGACGATGGTTTCCCCGGGCCGCGTGAGCTCGCAGTTGCCGCCGGTCTCGGCGGCCATGTCCACGACCACGCTGCCGGGGCGCATGCCGCGCACCATCGCCGCGCCGAGGATGCGCGGCGCCGGGCGGCCCGGCACCGCCGCGGTGCAGATGACCGCATCCACGCCGCGCAGGTGCTCGCCGAGCCGGCGCTGCTGCTCGACGCGCTCCTCGTCGGTGAGCGGGCGCGCGTAGCCGCCCTCGCCCACCGCGCTGATGCCGAGGTCCAGGAAGCGGCCGCCGAGCGACTCGACCTGCTCGCGGGTCTCCGGCCGCACGTCGAAGCCCTCCACCTGGGCGCCGAGCCGCCGCGCGGTCGCGATCGCCTGCAGGCCGGCCACGCCCGCGCCCACCACCAGGACCTTCGAGGGGCGGATCGTGCCCGCGGCGGTGGTGAGCATGGGGAAGAAGCGCGGCGCGAGCTGCGCGGCGAGCAGCGCGGCCTTGTAGCCGGCCATCGAGGCCTGCGAGCTGAGCACGTCCATCGCCTGCGCACGCGTCGTGCGCGGCAGCCGTTCCAGCGGGAACGCGGCGATGCCGCGCGCGCGCAGCGCCTCGGCGCGCGCGGGGTCGGCGTCGGGATGCAGGATGCCCACCAGCACGGCGCCCTCGCGCAGCGCCTGCAGCCGCGGCGGCTCCGGCGCCTGCACGCACAGCACCACGTCGGCCGCGGCGCAGGCCGCCTGCGCGTCGTCCACGAGCGTGGCGCCCGCCGCCGCGTAGTCGTCGTCGCCGAAGCCGGCGCCCTCGCCCAGGCCGCGCTCGGCGCGGACCGTCGCGCCGGCGGCCACGAACTTCCTGCAGGTTTCGGGCGTGAGCGCCACGCGCCGCTCGCCTGGCGCGCGTTCCCGCGCCACCCCAATCGTCACCGCCATGCGCCGCTCCGCCGGGTCGATGCCGGCATCCTAGCGAAACGGGGGCGGCGATGCGCCGGCGGGCGGGTCAGGCGGCGCGGCTGGCCGAGCGGCCGAGCTGCTGGCGCACCAGGCGCATTGCCTCGTCGAACGGCAGCTCGTCGGCTTCCGCGAACAGGTGCCCGCTGCGGACCAGCGCCGCGAGCTGCTCGGGCGAGGCCACCAGCTGCTTGATGCCGCGGCGGTTCACCAGCAGCAGGCGGCCGCTGAGCGGGCTGATCCAGGCCACCTTGACCGGCTGCTCGCGGCCGCGCTCGTCGGTGAGCCGCATCCAGTCGCCGGGCCGCAGCGTGCGCATGCGCTCGGCCACCGCGGGGTCGAATTCGAGTGCGTCGTGGCCGCCGACCACGCGCAACAGCGGCGCCTCGTCGGGCTCCGGCTCGCCGGCGCCGGCGACGGGCGCGGGGCGTTCCTCGCGCGGCGCGTCCGGGAAAGCGACGGTGCGGGCGAGGCCGGCCATCCATTCGCTGGCGACCTGCTCGTCCAGGCCCGAGCTGGACAGCGCCTCGACCAGCGCCGGATGCAGGGCCAGCACGCGGTTGGCCACCTCGCGGCCCTCGCCGCGCGCCGCGGCGGCGTCCAGCGCCACCAGCTCGTCGGCCATGGCCAGCACCTTGGGCACGCGCTCGCCTTCCTCGCCCTCGCGCAGCAGCACCTGCACGAGGTGGTGCTGCCAGTGGCGCTCGAGGAAATGCGCGATCGTGGGCGTGAGGGCGCGGCCGGCGACGCGCTCGGCCAGCGCCTGCGCCGCGGTCGCCCGCGCCCGGGCCAGGCGCTCGCGGCCGTGCGCGGTCTCGGCGGCGCGGCGCTCGGCGATCTCGGCACGGCGCCGCTGCTGCTCGAGCAGCGACTGCATCTCGCGCGCGCTCAGCTCGAAGATCGCCAGGTCCTCGTTGAACTCGGCGACCACGCGGTCCACCACGCACGCGGCGCGGTCGAGCACCTCGCGGTCCTGCGCGGACACGCCGTCGTTGCCCTCGCAGCCCAGCGCCAGCGCGTCGAGCAGGCGGCGCGCGGGATGGTCGCCCTGCACGAACAGGCCTTCGTCCATCAGCGCGACCTTGACGTAGGACATCACCAGGCGCGCGAACAGGCGGCGGGCCTCGGCGCCCATGCCGTTGCCGCGCAGCATCGATTCGAACAGCAGGCCGGTGAGGTCCACCGCGTCTTCCTGCTGCGGATCCAGGCGGGTCTGCGACGGATCCAGGCCCAGGCGCGCCGCGCCCTCGGCCAGCTCCTCGCGGATCGCCTGGTGCAACGCGCACTTGCCGGCGAGCGCGGCCTCGAAGTTGCGCGCACCGTCGCGCTGCAGCAGCGAGGCGACGCTGACCACTTCCTGCAGGCGCAGCTCGCGACGCGTGTCGGGCGCGCCGGGGTCGGCGCCCGGCTGCCCCCCCATGACGCCCTGCCGCCACAGATGCAGCATGTCGCGCAGCTGCTGGTGCTGCACGCGCACCGCGGGATCGGCGCGGAACGCGCGCGCGCTGCCGGCCTGCGTCGCCTCGGGCGCCTGCGCGGCGTCCGGGGACTGCGGTTGCGGCGGTTGCGGTTGCGGTGGCTGCGACGGCGGTACCGGCGCGGTCGCGGCGGCGGCCGCCGGCGCGTCGGGGGCGACGCCCCCGATGCCCGCCTCGAGCCAGGCGCCGACGGCCTCGTGCGGCGCGACGCCTTCGAACCCGGGGACGACCGGGATCCCGGGCACCCCGCCCGGGAAGCCCGCGGCGGCGGCGCCCGGCGCGGGCGCAGGCGTCGCCGGCGGCGGGGCCGGCTGCACCGCGCGGCGCGCGTCGGCGTGGAAGCCGTGCGCCGCGAGCAACGTGTTCATGCGGCCGTAGAGTTCGCCCAGCACCTTGGCCAGTTCGTGCTCGTACTGGCGGAACAGCAGCGCGCGCAGCGAGCCGCCGATGTCCGCGTCGCGGAAGGTCTGCACGAAGGCGTTGGCCAGCAGCGTGGCGCCGACCGGATTGGCGTTGCCGGGCACGCCCATCGCCGCGGCCAGCGATTCGAAGCGCAGGCCGAGCATCTCCAGCGGACGCTGGTAGCGCGCGGCGAGCGACTCGGCCAGGCGCTGGCCGTCGAGGTGGAAGTCGAGTTCGTTCTCGCGCACCAGGCCGAGCGGCTCGGCGTGCGCGCCGGGGAGCGAGCGGCCGCAGAATTCGTCGAAGGCGCGGCCGATCAGCTCGCGGAACTTCATCACGTAGCCGGAGCCGCGCTGGCGCAGCGCGAGCACGGCCATCAGGTCCTTGCGCTGCGTGCCCTCCTGGCCGATGCGCAGGCTCTCGTGCAGTTGCTCCTCGATCGGGCGGTACAGCCCCGCCGGCACGGCGCCGAGCTGCTCGACGGCGACGCGCTTGAGCTCCTCGAGCAGGCGCTCGGGATCCCATCCTGCGGCTCGGCCCATTTCCGGATGCTGGATGGACACGCCAAGGCTCCCCGCCGGGCTCCCTGCCACGGCACAAAGTGACCACGCTTGAGCATAATGGCCGCAGAAGAGCAGTCCATTGCGGACGCAAGGATATGTGATGCCCATCGCAAAGCGCGGCGAGAATTCTTCCGGAGGCGCACTCACATTCCTGAACGGGCGACGTTCCGTGCCCGCGAAACAGCTCCAGGCGCCCGGCCCGGACGAGGCCGCGCTGGCCCGGATCCTGGCCGCCGCAGTGCGCGTGCCGGACCACGGCAAGCGCGTGCCGTGGCGCTTCATCCGCATCGCCGGCGATGCGCGCGCGGCGCTCGGCGAAGCGCTCGTGGCGCGCGCGCTCGAACGCGACCCGGACGCGCCGCAGGCGGTGCTCGACAAGGACCGCAATCGCTTCCAGGCGCCGCTCGCGATCGCCGTCGTCGCCCGCCTCGGCCCCGACGACAAGATCCCGGAACAGGAGCGCTTCGCCTCCGCGTGCTGCGTGTGCTTCGCGTTGCTGATGGCCGCGCAGGCCGAAGGCTTCGGCGCGCAATGGCTCACCGGCTGGCCCGCGTACGACGAAGCGGTGCAGCGCCTGCTCGGCCTTGGCGAAGGCGAGCGCATCGCCGGCTTCATCCACATCGGCACGCCCAGGCTGGAGGCGCCCGAGCGCGAACGTCCCGACCCGGCAGCGCTGCTCACCGACTGGAGGCCCGCGTGAGCGCCGACGCCGCGCACCGGCCGGCGCTGTACCTGGTCGACGCCAGCATGTACGTGTTCCGCGCCTGGCATTCGATGCCGGACGAGTTCCACGACGCCGACGGCTGGCCGACCAACGCGGTGCACGGCTTCGCGCGCTTCCTGCTGGAGCTGCTGGAGCGCGCGCGGCCGCAGCACATGGCCGTGTGCTTCGACGAGGCGCTGGATTCCTGCTTCCGCAACGCCCTCTACCCTGCGTACAAGGCCAACCGCGAGCCGGCGCCCGAGGAACTGAAGCGCCAGTTCGCGCACTGCAAGGACCTGTGCCGGGCGCTGGGCCTGGTGGTGCTCGCGCACGGCGAGTACGAGGCCGACGACCTGATCGGTAGCGCGCTCGCGCATGGCCGCGCGCAGGGCCTGCGCGGCGTGATCGTGTCCGCGGACAAGGACCTGTCGCAGCTGCTCGGCGACTTCGACGAGCAGTGGGACTACGCGCGCAACCAGCGCTGGCGCCGCGACGGGGTCAGGGCCCGGCATGGCGTGGAGGCGCACCAGGTCGCGGACTACCTGGCGCTCTGCGGCGACGCGGTGGACAACATCCCCGGCGTGCCCGGCATCGGCGCGCGCACCGCGGCGGTGCTGCTGTCGCATTTCGGCAGCCTCGACGCGCTGCTCGAGCGCATCGAGGAAGTGCCTTTCCTGCGCGTGCGCGGCGCCGCGTCGATCGCGGCGAAGCTGCGCGCGCACCGCGAGCAGGCGCTGCTGTACCGCCGCCTCACCACCATCGCCTGCGACGCGCCCCTGTCGCACGAGGCGGATTTCGCCCGCGGCGCGCCGGACGCCGGCCTCTTGCAGGCGCTGTGCGAGGCGCTGCGCTTCGGCCCGATGACGCGGCGCCGGCTGCACGACGCCGCGGGCGTGCCCCTGGCCGTGCCCGCGGCGGCGGCCCCTGCCGCCATCGCCTGAGCCGCGCTAGCATCGGCGCATGACCGACGCCGACGACGACGCCCGCGACGAGACCCTCTACGAAGGAAAGTGGCTGCGCCTGCGCCAACGCGGGCGCTGGGAGTACGCCGAGCGCACCCACGGCGACGGCATGGCGGTGATCATCATCGCGTGCACGCCGGAGGACCGGGTGCTGTTCGTCGAGCAGTTCCGGATCCCGCTCGGCAGGCCCACCATCGAGATGCCCGCGGGCCTGGTGGGCGACCAGCCCGGCGAGGACACGCTCGAGGACGCGGCGCGGCGCGAACTGGTCGAGGAGACGGGCTGGGAGCCCTCGAAGGTCGAGGTGCTGCTGGTGGGCCCGACCTCCTCGGGCATGAGCAACGAGCGCATCGCCTTCGTCCGCGCCACCGGCCTGCGCCGGGTCGGCCCCGGGGGCGGCGACGAGACCGAGCAGATCGTGGTGCACGAGGTGCCGCGCGCGGAAGCGCCCGCCTGGCTGGTGCGCAAGCAGGCCGAAGGCTACGAGCTCGACCTCAAGCTGTGGGCCGGCCTGTGGATGCTGGAGCGCAACCCGGACGGGTCGCCCGCGGCGGCGTGATCAGCGGGCGTAGCGGTCGGTCGCCTCGACCAGCGCGTGCACGTGCTCGGCCTCGAACGCCGAGTGGCCCGAGCCCGGGTTGACGATGAGCTCCGCCTTCGGCCACGCCTTGTGCAGGTCCCACGCGTTCTGCAGCGGGCAGACCACGTCGTAGCGGCCGTGCACGATCACGCCCGGGATGCCGGCGATGCGGTGCGCGTCGCGCAGCAGCTGGTCCTCGACCTCGAAGAAGCCGCCGTTGACGAAATAATGGTTCTCGATGCGCGCGAACGCGAGCGCGAAGCGCGGGTCCTCGTGGCCGGCGACGAAGTCCGGGTCCACGTGCAGGAAGCTGGTGGCGCCCTCCCACACGCTCCAGGCGCGCGCCGCGGCGAGGCGGGCCGCTTCGTCGTCGGACGTGAGCCGGCGGTGGAACGCCGAGATCAGGTCGCCGCGCTCCACCTCCGGGATCGCCGCGAGGTAGTGCGCCCAGGCGTCGGGGAACAGGCGCGAGGCACCCTCCTGGTAGAACCACTCCAGCTCCCAGCGGCGCAGCATGAAGATCCCGCGCAGCACCAGCTCGGTGACGCGCTGCGGATGGGTCTCCGCGTAGGCCAGCGCCAGGGTCGAGCCCCAGCTGCCGCCGAACACCTGCCAGCGCTCGATGCCGAGCCGCTCGCGCAGCTTCTCGATGTCGGCGACGAGGTGCCAGGTGGTGTTGTCCACGAGGTCCGCGTGCGGCGTCGAGCGGCCGGCGCCGCGCTGGTCGAACAGCACGATGCGGTACTTCGCCGGGTCGTGGAAGCGGCGCATCTTCGTGCTGCAGCCCGCGCCCGGGCCGCCGTGCAGCAGCACCACCGGCTTGCCGTCGGGGTTGCCGCACTGCTCGTAGTACAGGCGGTGCCGCGCATCCACCTCGAGCACGCCGGTGTCGTACGGTTCGATCTCGGGGTAAAGCGTGCGCATGGCGGGCTCCGTCGTGGCTGCGTCGTTCAGGGACGCGGCCGATTGTAGCGGCCGAGCGTGACGCGGTCCCGGCGTTCGAGGTCCTGCGCCGTGGCGACCTCGTCGAAGCCGGCGGCCTCCAGCAGCGCGCGCACCGCGGCGCCCTGCGCGATGCCGTGCTCGAGCAGCAGCCAGCCGCCCGCGGCGAGGCAGCGCGGCGCATCGCCGGCGATGGCGCGGATCGCGTCGAGGCCGTCCGCGCCCGAGGCGAGCGCGAGCGCGGGCTCGTGGCGCAGCGCGTCGAGGTGCGGGTCGCCCAGCGCGATGTACGGCGGGTTGGATGCGATCAGGTCGAAGGACTCGCCGGCCAGCGGTTGCAGCCAGTCGCCCTCGCGGAACTCGACGTTGGCGAGGCCCAGGGCGCGCGCGTTGCCTTGGGCGACGCCGAGGGCCGCGGCGCTCGCGTCCACCGCCACCACGCGCGCCAGCGGGCGCTCGTGCGCGATCGCCAGCGCGATCGCGCCGCTGCCGGTGCCGAGGTCGGCGACGCGCAAGGGGCGGCCGGCGGGCAACCGGTCGAGCGCGAGCTCGACCAGCAGCTCGGTCTCCGGCCGCGGCACCAGGGTGTCCGGCGTGACCCGCAACTCGAAGCGCCAGAAGCCGCGCCGGCCGAGGATGTAGGCGACCGGCTCGCCGGCTTCGCGCCGCGCCACCAGTGCCTCGCAGGCCTGCAGCGCGGCGGCGTCGAGCGCGTCGTCGCCGTGCGCGTACAGCCAGCTGCGGTCGCGCCCGAGGGCGTGCGCGACCAGCAGCGCCGCGTCGGCAGCGTCGATGCGCGCCGAGGCGGCGCGCAGGAACGTGGCGACGTCGGTCATGGTCCCATGGTACCGGGGCTCAGCGCTTCGGCACCTCGATCGGCTGGCCCTTGCGCGCCTGGACCTGCGCGGCGCACATGCGGATCGCCTCGGCGACCTGCTTGAGCTGGCGCGGGCCGCCCTCGATGTCCGCCACGCGCGCGGCGAACCTGGCCTCCAGGTCGGCCGCTTCGGCCTCGCTGCACATGCCGGCCGAATACAGGCCGACGATGGCCGCGCCCGCCGGGGCCAGCTTCGCCTCGAGCTCCTTGAAGTGCGCATCGATCCAGGCGCGCAGCGCCGGCCGGGTCTCGGCCTCGCCGGCCTGGCCGACCACGGCCGGGAAGATCTCGTTGCGGCGGAGCAGGCCCTGCTCGAACACCAGCGCGCGCACGCGCTCGTTCAGCGCCGCGTCGCGGGTGCTGCCCATGGCCTGCAGCAGCTGGCTGCGCAGCACCGCGTCCTGGCTGGCGCGGAAGTGCTTCTCCGCCGCGTCGAACGCGGCCTTGCCGCCGTCCTGCACGGCGACCGTGAGCGCCGTGCCGCGCAGGTCCTGCGGCACCGCGTCGAGGTGCAGCGCCCCGTCGCCGTCGAGGCCGAGCACGGCGCGGCCGGCCTTGCCCATCTGCGCGCGCACGTCCTTGTCCTCCAGGGTCTGGGCGAAGAAGCCGACGAGGCTGGCGCGCAGCAGCGCGTCGTCGTCGGGCTCGCCCGCCTTCGGAGCCAGGCCGAGCTGCTGCAGGCGCGGGCGGTAGATCGCGGCGACCTTGGTGCGGAACGCCGCGCGGGCCTTGTCGTCCGGCAGCAGGTACTCGGAGATCCACTCGATGTTGCCCATGCCGGCGGTCGCGGTCTGGCGCACCGGCGCGGAGGCGAACTGCGGCAGCGCGGACAGGAACTGCGACACCGTCAGGTTGCCGGCGCCGTACGCGGCCACCACCGAGTCGGCGTAGACGCGCTGCTCGCGCTCGTCGAGGCGGGCGAACGCGCCCTGCAGCGCCTGCTGCAGCTTCGGCGACAGCGCGAAGCGGTAGTAGCCGTTGCCGTGCGCGTTGGGCATCACCCACGCCGGGCAGGAGGACGCGGCCGACAGCTCCATGCGGCCCTGCGCGCCGGTGAACAGCATCTTCTCCGTGCGCACCTCCTTGCCGTCGGCGTAGCGCACGACCAGCGGGATGCCCCAGGCCTGGCCGGCGCTCGCGGTGGAGCCGACCGGCAGGTAGCGCTGCTGCGACAGCACCAGCGCCGGCTTCGCGCCGCTGCAGTCGAGGTCCACCTTCACGTACGGGACGCCGGGCTGGTCGATGAAGCTGGCGAACGCCTGCGCCACGGCCTCGGGCGCATCGCTCTCGGCCGCCACTGCGGCGATGAGGTCCGCGCTGGTGGCGTTGCCGCGCGCGTGCGCCTGCAGGTACTTGCGCACGCCGGTGCGGAACTGCTCGGGCCCGATGTACTGCTCGAACATGTTCAGCGTCGCGCCGCCCTTCTGGTAGGTGATGCCATCGAACGCCGACTGGATGTCGGTGAAGTCGTTGATCGGCTCGTGGATGCGGCGGGTGCTGGCGAGGCTGTCCACGCCCATCGCGCCGATCGCGCCCTCGAGCAGGCCGCGGTCGGGATGCGCCTCGGGCTGGGTGGTGGCGTCGATCTTGGCCGCCATCCAGGTGGCGAAGCCTTCGTTGAGCCACAGGTCGTCCCACCAGCGCATCGTCACCAGGTCGCCGAACCACTGGTGCGCGAGCTCGTGCGCGCTCACGCTCCAGAACGCCTGGCGGCGGCCGACGGCGGAGGTCTCGTCGGGGAACATCAGGCTGTCGCGGTAGACGATCAGGCCCGCGTTCTCCATCGCGCCCGCCCAGAAGTCCGGCGCGGCGAGGTTGTCGAGCTTGGCGAACGGATACGGGATGCCGAAGTAGTCCTCCAGCGCATGCACGATGGCGGGCGTGTTGGCCAGCGTGTAGCGCATCTTGCCGCCCTGCCCCTGCGCCGCCACGCCGCGCAGCTTGATGGGCGTGGTGCGGGTGCCGTTGGGGGCGATGTCGGGGCCGTCCACCAGGTCCCAGGGACCGACGGCGAACGCGATCAGGTAGCTCGGCAGCGCCTCGGTCCTGGCGAACTCGACGCGCTTCATCGGACCGTCGAGGTCCACGGTCTTCGCCTCCGGCGCGTTCGCGACCACGGTGGCGTCGTCCGGCGCGGTGATGGTGATGCGCCAGGGCTGCTTGAAGCTCGGCTCGTCGAAGCCCGGGAACGTGGTGCGCGCGCCCAGCGGCTCCATCTGCGTCATCACGTAGTCCTTGCCGTCGGGCTTCACCTTGTAGGCGCCCTGCAGCTGGCCGTACGGCGCGTCGTACTCGATCGCGATCACGCCCTTGCCCGGCGCGATCGGCTTCGGCGCGGTCAGCTTGAGCACGCCGGACACGTCCACCTCGGCCGCGGCGAGGTCCTGGTTGCGGCCGTTCTGCGGCATCCAGGTGGCCTTGGTGATGTTCAGCCCGCGGCCGTGCATCCAGATGGTGTCGGTGGCCTGGGCCACGTGCACGCTGATCTCGACGCGGCCCGAGAAGCGGTCCTGGGCGGGGTCGATGGTCAGGTGCAGGCCGACCTCGCTCGGCACCACGGTGCGCGGCAGCGGGCCGGTCGGGACGTCGCCCTGGGCCGCGGCGGCGAGGCCGGTGGCGGCCAGGAGGGCGGTGGCGAGCAGGGATCGGCGCAGTGTCATCGTGTCCAGCCTCCTGAGGGGGAAGCCTTGGAGGGTAACCCGCCCGCGGACGGGTCCCACCATGACGAAAGTCCTGCCTCCGTCGCAGCGGTTGCGACGCCCGCGTGGCAGCGTCGCGGGATGGCCGCGCAGTTCGCCCTCCGCCTCGGCATTCATCCCCGCCCGGGCGACCGGCCGGATAATGCCGGCATGCCCCCTTCCCCCGCGCCAGGCCCGGCCGGCGCGACCGCCGGGTTCCATCCGGCCGTCGCCGGCTGGTTCGCGCGCGCCTTCCCCGGCGGCGCCACCGAGGCGCAGCAGCAGGCCTGGCCGGCAATCCGCGCGGGCCGGCACGTGCTGGTCGCGGCGCCCACCGGCTCCGGCAAGACGCTCACCGCCTTCCTGTCCGCCATCGACGCGCTGGTGCGGCAGGGCCTGGCCGCGGGCGGGCTGCCGGACGCGACACAGGTGGTGTACGTCTCGCCGCTGAAGGCGCTGTCCAACGACATCCACCTCAACCTCGAGGCGCCGCTGGCCGGCATCCGCGAGGAACTCGCGCGCCTGGGCCTGCCGGACGTGGAGATCCGCACCGCCGTGCGCACCGGCGACACGCCGCAGGCCGAGCGCGCGGCGCTGCGCAAGCAGCCGCCGCACATCCTGGTGACCACGCCGGAATCGCTGTACGTGCTGCTGGGCTCGGAGTCCGGACGCGCGATGCTGGCGCCCACCCGCACGGTGATCGTGGACGAGATCCACGCCGTCGCCGGGAGCAAGCGCGGCAGCCACCTCGCCCTGTCGCTGGAGCGGCTCGAGGCCCTCTGCGGCGCGCCGCTGGCGCGGATCGGGCTGTCGGCCACGCAGAAGCCCATCGAGGAGGTGGCGCGGTTCCTGGTCGGCGCCGCCAACGTCGCCGCGGACGGCACGCCGGACTGCGCAATCGTGGACATCGGCTACTCGCGGCGCCGCGACCTGGCGCTGGAACTGCCGCCGGTGCCGCTGCAGCCGGTGATGTCCAACGAGCAGTGGGAGCTGGTCTACAAGCGGCTGGCCGAGCTCGTCGGCCAGCACCGCACCACGCTGGTGTTCGTCAACACCCGGCGCATGGCCGAGCGCGCCGCCCGCCATCTCGCCGACCTGCTCGGCGACGCGCACGTCGCCGCGCACCACGGCAGCCTCGCCAAGGAACTGCGGCTGGACGCGGAGCAGCGGCTCAAGGCCGGCACGCTCAAGGTGCTGGTGGCGACCGCCTCGCTGGAACTGGGCATCGACATCGGCGACGTGGACCTGGTGTGCCAGCTCGGCTCGCCGCGCTCGATCGCGGCGTTCCTGCAGCGCGTCGGCCGTTCCGGCCACTTCGTCGGCGGCACGCCCAAGGGCCGGCTGTTCCCGACCTCGCGCGAGGACCTGGTGGAATGCGCGGCGCTGCTCGACTGCGTGCGCCGCGGCGAGCTCGACGCCCTGGCGGTGCCGCGCGCGCCGCTCGACGTGCTCGCGCAGCAGGTCGTGGCCGAGGTCTCGGCGCGCGAGTGGGACGAGGACGCGCTGTACGACTGGATGCGCCGCGCCTGGCCGTACCGCGGCCTGGAGCGCGGTACCTGGGACCAGGTGGTGCGCATGCTCGCCGACGGCTACGCGACCCGGCGCGGCAACCGCGGCAGCTACGTGCACCGCGACGCCGTGCACGGACGCCTGCGCGGGCGCGCCGGCGGGCGCATGACCGCGGTGATGTCGGGCGGGACCATCCCGGACACCGGCGACTACGCCGTGGTGATGGAGCCGCAGTCCATCATGATCGGCACGGTCAACGAGGACTTCGCCATCGAATCGATGGCGGGCGACATCTTCCAGCTCGGCAATGCCAGCTACCGGATCCTGCGCGTCGAGGCCGGGCGCGTGCGCGTCGAGGACGCGCAGGGCCAGCCGCCGACCATCCCGTTCTGGCTGGGCGAGGCGCCGGGCCGCACCGACGAGCTCTCCATCGGCGTGTCCCGCCTGCGCGAGGAGATCGCGCAACGCCTCGGCGGCGATCCGGAGGCGCTGGTCGCCTGGCTCGTGGACGAAGTCGGCCTGCCCGAAGAAGCCGCGCGCCAGCTCGCCGAGTACTGCGCCCACCAGGTGGCCGCGCTCGGGGTCATGCCCACGCGCGACGCCATCGCGCTGGAGCGCTTCTTCGACGAGTCCGGCGGCACCCAGCTCGTCATCCACACGCCCTACGGCAGCCGCGTCAACCGCGCCTGGGGCCTGGCGCTGCGCAAGCGCTTCTGCCGCAAGTTCAACTTCGAGCTGCAGGCCGCCGCCACCGAGAACGCGATCGTGCTGTCGCTCTCGACCAGCCATTCGTTCCCGCTGATCGAGGTCGCCGGCTACTTGCACTCCAACACCGCCGAGCACATCCTGGTGCAGGCGCTGCTGGACGCGCCGCTGTTCGGCGTGCGCTGGCGCTGGAACGCGACCACCGCGCTGGCGCTGCCGCGCTTCGTGGGCGGGAAGAAGGTGGCGCCGCAGCTGCAGCGCATGAAGTCCGAGGACCTGCTGGCCAGCGTCTTTCCCGACCAGGTGGCCTGCCTGGAGAACATCGTCGGCGAACGCGAGATCCCCGACCATCCGCTGGTGGCGCAGACCCTGGACGACTGCCTGCACGAGGCGATGGACACCGAGGGCTGGCTGGCGCTGCTGCGGCGCATGGAGTCCGGCGAGGTGGAAGTGGTCGCGCGCGACCTGACCGCGCCCTCCCCGTTCGCGGTCGAGGCGCTGAACGCCAGGCCGTACGCGTTCCTCGACGACGCGCCGCTGGAGGAGCGCCGCACCCAGGCGGTGATGACGCGCGGCATTTCCGACCGCGGCGACGCGGGCGACCTGGCGCGGCTGGACGCCGGCGCGATCGCCGAGGTGCGCGAACAGGCCTGGCCGCGCGCACGCAACGCCGACGAGATGCACGACGCGCTGATGGCGCTGGGCTGCATCACCGCCACCGAGGCGCTGGCGACGCCGGGGTGGCCGGAACTGCTGCGGCAGCTCGCCAGCGACCATCGCGCCGCGCGCATCGAGGCCGGCGCGAGCCTGTGGTTCGCGGCCGAACGCCTGCCGCTGGGGCGCGCCCTGCACCCGGCGGCCGCGGTGGCTCCCGCGATCGAAGCGCCGGCCGAGTACGCGCGCGAGGCGTGGACGCGCGAGTCCGCCCTGGTCGAGCTGTTGCGCGCGCGGTTGTCCGGGCTGGGCGTGGTCGCCGCGGGCACGCTGGCCGCGCAGCTCGCGCTGCCGCAGTACGAGGTGGACATGGCGCTGGCCGGCCTCGAGGGCGAGGGCTACGCCATGCGCGGACACTTCTCCGGCACGCCGGCCCTCGAATGGTGCGAGCGCCAGCTGCTCGCGCGCATCCACCGCTACACCATCGGCCGCCTGCGCAAGGAGATCGAGCCGGTGGCCGCGCACGACTTCATGCGTTTCCTGTGCGAATGGCAGCGCGTGTCGAAGCCGGGCCGCGGCGCCGGGCCCGAAGCGCTGGCGAACGTGCTGGCGCAGATGGAGGGCTTCGAGGCGCCGGCCGCCGCCTGGGAAGCGGAGTTGCTGCCCGCGCGCATCGCCGATTATTCGCCGTCCTGGCTCGACGACCTGTGCACCGCCGGCCGCATCGCCTGGGCGCGGTTGCGCGGCGCCGGCGCCGTCGCCGAGGGCGGCAACCGCGGCGGCTCGCTGCGCGCCACGCCGATCGCGCTGCTGCCGCGCCGCGACCTGGCGCTGTGGACGCGCGCCACCGCGGGCGAGCACGAGGAAGGCCCGGCGCTGTCGTCGCGCGCACGCAAGGTCGCCGACGTGCTGCGCGCCAACGGCGCTTCGTTCTTCGACGAGCTCGCGGCCGAAACGCACCTGCTGCGGCCGGAGCTCGAGGACGCGCTGGCCGAGCTGGTCGCGCGCGGCCTCGCCGGCTGCGACAGCTTCGCCGGGCTGCGCGCGCTGCTGGTGCCGGCCTCGCGCCGGCCGGTGCCGGGGCAGCGGCGCGGCCGGCGCACGGCCCTGCTCGGCATCGAGGACGCCGGGCGCTGGGCGCTGACCCGCCGCGCCACCGGCGCGGCCGACCCAGCGCCGGCGAAACGCGACCCCGCCGACGTCGAGCACATCGCGCGCGTGCTGCTGCGCCGCTACGGCGTGGTGTGCTGGCGCCTGCTCGAGCGCGAGGCCGCCTGGCTGCCGTCCTGGCGCGAGCTGCTGCGCGTGTACCACCGCCTCGAGGCGCGTGGCGAAGTGCGCGGCGGCCGCTTCGTCGCCGGCCTCAGCGGCGAGCAGTTCGCGCTGCCGGAAGCGGTGGCCGCGCTGCGCCAGGTGCGGCGCCGCGCCCCCGACGGCGAGGCGCTGGTGGTGTCGGCCAACGATCCGCTCAACCTCGCCGGCACCGTGCTGCCGGGCGCGAAGGTGCCGCGGCTGGCCGGCGCGCGCGTGCTGTACCGCGACGGGATCGCGCAGGCGGCGCTGGTGGCGGGCGAATTCCAGGCGCTGGCGAAGCTGTCGGCGGACGACGAGCGCGCGTTCCGGCGCGCGCTGTTGCGCGAGCCGGATCCGTTCGACTTCGGCGCGTTCGCGGCCGCGGCCGCCGCCTCGGCGGCATCGGCTGCGGCTGCGGCAGTCGCCACCGCACCGGGCGACGCGCCGCGCGACTGAGACGCCGGCGTCACGCCCGGCGCACGACGATCGCGCGATGGCCACGCGCAGGACGCCACGCGCCCGGCGCGCCGTGCCCGAGGGCACCGCGCCGGAACCGGTCGAGGACAGCCTCGCCGCGCTGCGCGATGCCGCCGCCGGATGCAAGCGCTGCCCGCTGTGGAAGCGCGCGACGCAGACCGTCTTCGGCGAGGGTCCGGCGCGGACCCGCATCCTCGTGGTCGGCGAGCAGCCGGGCGACGCCGAGGACCTCGCCGGGCGCCCGTTCGTCGGCCCCTCGGGCCGCCTGTTCGACCGCGCGCTCGCGGAGCTCGGCATCGACCGCAAGCGGCTGTACGTGACCAACGCGGTCAAGCACTTCAAGTTCGAGCGCCGCGGCAAGGTGCGGCTGCACAAGCGCCCGAACCCGGCCGAGCAACGCGCCTGCCGGCTGTGGCTTGAGGGCGAGCTGGCGCGGGTGCGACCGCGCATCGTGGTCTGCCTGGGCGCGATCGCGGCGCGCAACGTGTTCGGCACGAAGTTCGGGCTCATGCGGCAGCGCGGCACCTGGCAGGCGCTGCCGGGCGGGCGCATGGGCTTCGCCACCCTGCATCCCTCGGCGGTGCTGCGGCAGCGCGGGTCGGACGCCCGGGAGGCAGCCTACCGGGGCTTGGTGGCGGACCTCGCGCTGCTGCTGGATCCGCCGGACGCGCCCCCGGCGGCTCCCGCCGGACCGCCTGAACGATAGACAACAACTATCGCATTGATCCCATCAATCAATTTGATGATTGGAAGCCGCGCCCCTAACATGGCCCGTGCTCCCTTTGGCATCCCCTTTCCACCACACGAGAGGACCGCTCCATGTCCCTGATCAACACCCAAGTGAAGCCCTTCAAGGCGCAGGCCTTCAAGGACGGCAAGTTCATCGAAGTCACCGACGCCGACCTGAAGGGCAAGTGGTCGGTCGTGGTGTTCTACCCGGCGGACTTCACCTTCGTCTGCCCGACCGAGCTCGAGGACCTGGCCGACAAGTACGAGGAGTTCAAGAAGCTCGGCGTCGAGGTCTACGCCGTGTCCACCGACACCCACTTCTCGCACAAGGCCTGGCACGACACCTCCGAGGCGATCAAGAAGGTCAAGTACACGATGATCGGCGACCCCACCGGCACGATCACCCGCAACTTCGACGTGATGATCGAGGAAGAGGGCCTGGCCCTGCGCGGCACCTTCGTGGTCAACCCGGAAGGCCAGATCAAGCTCTGCGAGATCCACGACAACGGCATCGGCCGCGACGCGTCCGAGCTGCTGCGCAAGGTCAAGGCCGCGCAGTACGTCGCCAGCCATCCGGGCGAGGTGTGCCCGGCCAAGTGGAAGGAAGGCGACAAGACCCTCAAGCCCTCGCTGGACCTGGTCGGCAAGATCTGACCGCCGGCGCAAGCCCAAGCGGCCGCCTCCCCCCCAGCCGGCCGCATCGTCCCGGGCGCGTGCAAGCGCGCCCGGGACACCCTCCCACGCCCCCACCGGAGTGACCGCAATGCTCGACGCAGACCTCAAGGCGCAACTGGCCGGCTACATGGAGCGCCTGGTGCAGCCGATCGAACTGGTCGCCGCGCTCGACGACAGCGACGCCTCGCGCGAGCTGGAGGCGCTGCTGCGCGACATCGCGTCGACCTCCGACAGGATCACCGTGCGCGCGGACGACGATCCGACCGTGCGCCGCCCCTCGTTCGCGATCGTGCGCACCGGCACCGACGTGTCCGTGCGCTTCGCCGCGATCCCGATGGGCCATGAATTCACCTCGCTGGTGCTGGCGCTGCTGCAGGTCGGCGGCCACCCGGTGAAGGTCGAGGAGGAACTCGCGGACCAGGTGCGCGACCTGGAGGGCGAGTTCCGCTTCGAGACCTACATGTCGCTCTCCTGCCAGAGCTGCCCGGACACGGTGCAGGCGCTGAACGCGATGAGCGTGCTCAATTCCAACATCAGCCACGTCGCCATCGACGGCGCGCTGTTCCAGGACGAAGTGCAGGCGCGCGAGGTGATGAGCGTGCCCACCGTGTACCTCAATGGCGAGCCCTTCGACCAGGGCCGGATGACGATCGAGCAGATCGTCGCCAGGCTCGACAAGGGCGCGGCGGCGCGCGCCGCCGCGAAGCTCGCGGACAAGGCGCCGTTCGACGTGCTCGTCGTCGGCGGCGGCCCGGCCGGCGCGGCCGCGGCCATCTACGCCGCGCGCAAGGGCATCCGCACCGGCGTCGCCGCCGAGCGCTTCGGCGGCCAGGTGCTGGACACGCTGGCGATCGAGAACTTCATCTCCGTGCAGTACACCGAAGGCCCGAAGCTCGGCGTCGCGCTGGAGCAGCACGTGCGCGAATACGACGTGGACGTGATGAACCTGCAGCGCGCGGCGAAGCTCGTCCCCGCCGACCGCCCGGGCGGCCTCGTCGAGGTGCAGCTCGAGGGCGGCGCGTCGCTGAAGGCGAAGACGGTCGTGCTCGCCACCGGCGCGCGCTGGCGCCAGCTCGGCGTGCCCGGCGAGGACCAGTACCGCAACAAGGGCGTGGCCTACTGCCCGCACTGCGACGGCCCGCTGTTCAAGGGCAAGCGCGTGGCGGTGGTCGGCGGCGGCAACTCCGGCGTCGAGGCCGCGATCGACCTGGCCGGCATCGTCGAGCACGTCACCCTGCTCGAGTTCGATTCGAAACTGCGCGCCGACGAAGTGCTGCAGCGCAAGCTGCGCAGCCTGCCGAACGTGGACGTGCTGGTGAACGCGCAGACCACCGAGATCCAGGGCGACGGCAGCAAGGTCAACGCGCTGGTCTACAAGGACCGCGAGAGCGGCGAGTCCCGCACCGTCGAGCTGGCCGGCGTGTTCGTGCAGATCGGCCTGCTGCCCAACACCGAATGGCTGAAGGGCACCGTGGAGCTGAGCCCGCGCGGCGAGATCGTGATCGACGAGCGCGGCGCGACCAGCGTGCCGGGCGTGTTCGCCGCCGGCGACGCGACCACGGTGCCGTACAAGCAGATCGTGATCGCGATGGGCGCCGGCTGCACCGCCGCGCTCAGCGCGTTCGACTACCTGATCCGGACCTCGGCGCCGACCGCCGAGGGCACCGGCGACGTGGCCCGGGCGGCCTGAGCCCGGACGCGCCATGCGGCGGCCGCACGTGAACCTGCGCGACCTCCAGTACCTCGTCGCCCTGGCGGACCACCGCCACTTCGGCCGCGCGGCCGCCGCCAGCTTCGTCAGCCAGCCGACGCTGTCCACGCAGATCCGCAAGCTCGAGGAGGAGCTCGGCGTCGCGCTGGTGGAGCGCGCGCCGCGCAAGGTGATGCTGACGCCGGCCGGGCGCGAACTGGCCGAGCGCGCGCGCCGCGTGCTCGCCGAAGTCGCGCAGATGAAGGAGGCCGCGCGCCGCAGCCGCGACCCCGAGGCCGGCAGCGTGCGCCTCGGCATCTTCCCGACGCTCGGCCCCTACCTGCTGCCGCACGTGGTGTCGCGGGTGCGCGAGCGCTTCCCGCGGCTGGAGCTGCTGCTGGTGGAGGAAAAGACGCCGGTGCTGCTCGAGCGCCTGCACGAGGGGCGCCTCGACGCGGCCCTGCTCGCGCTGCCGCTGCACGACGACGGCCTGCACGTCGAGTTCCTGTTCGAGGAGCCGTTCCTGCTCGCGGTGCCGGCGCAGCACCGGCTTGCGTCGAAGCCGCGGCTGGACGTCGGGGACCTGTCCGACGAGCGCCTGCTGCTGCTCGAGGACGGCCATTGCCTGCGCGACCAGGCGCTGGACGTGTGCCGCCTGGCCGGCGCCAGCGAGAAGCCCGAATTCCGCGCCACCAGCCTCGAAACCCTGCGGCAGATGGTCGCGGCCAACGTCGGCGTGACCCTGCTGCCGGCGCTGGCGGTGCAGCCGCCGGTGCCGGCCTCGCCCGACATCGCCCTGCTCCCGTTCGCGGGCGGCGACCGCCCCAGCCGCCGGATCGCGATGGCCTGGCGCAGGACCTCGGCGCTGGCCGGTTTCCTGCCGTCGCTGGCCGAGGTGTTCCGCGCCCTGCCGCCGGCCCTGCTCGCCGCGGACGCCGTGCCCGCGGCCGGCCGCGCCGCCCCCGGGACGGGCGGCGGCGAGGTTGATCGCACCGCGGCCGCGGGTTAACTTGGCCCCATCTTCGTTGCCTGGTGGGCGGGGCGCCTGACGCTCCGCCCGCATTGCTTTTGGAGTTCCGGAGCCTGCCATGTCCCCCGAAGCCAAGCCGCCCCTGGTGCTGTCCCGGCCCGACGTCGAGCGCCTCGAGGCGCTGCTCGAGCAGCCGGCGCACGCCGGCCCCGCCTTCGACGCGCTGCGCGAGGAGCTCGCGCGCGCCGAGGTGCGCGAGCCGGGCGACATGCCGCCCGACGCCATCACCATGAACGCCACCGCGCGCTTCCGCGACGAGGCCAGCGGCGACGAGCGCGAGATGACGCTGGTCTTCCCGCGCGACGCCGACGGCCGCCCGGACCGCGTGTCGGTGCTCGCGCCCGTGGGCAGCGCGCTGCTCGGCCTGCGCACCGGCCAGTCCATCGAGTGGCCCGTGCCGGGCGGGCGCAGCACGCGCCTGGTGGTGCTGGCCGTGCGCCAGCCGGACGCTTCCGGGGAGGCGCCGCGATGAGCACGGCGCCCGCCGGCGACGGCGCGCCGCGCACCGACTTCATCCGCCAGATCGTCCGCGAGGACCTCGCCTCGGGGAAGCACGCCGCGATCCGCACCCGCTTCCCGCCGGAGCCGAACGGCTACCTGCACATCGGCCACGCCAAGGCGATCTGCCTGGACTTCGGCATCGCCGCCGAGTTCGGCGGCCGCTGCAACCTGCGCTTCGACGACACCAACCCGGCGAAGGAAGACCCGGAGTACGTGGCGGCGATCCAGGAGGACGTGCGCTGGCTCGGCTTCGAGTGGGCCTCGCTGCGCCACGCGTCGGACTATTTCGAGGTGTTCTACCTGGCCGCGGAGAAGCTGATCCGCCAGGGCGACGCCTTCGTCTGCGACCTCAGCGCCGACGAGGTGCGCGCGTACCGCGGCACGCTCACCGAGCCCGGCCGCGAGTCGCCGTACCGCAACCGCAGCGTCGAGGAGAACCTCGACCTGTTCCGGCGCATGCGCGCCGGCGAGTTCCCCGACGGTGCGCGCACGCTGCGGGCGAAGATCGACATGGCCGCGGGCAACATCAACCTGCGCGACCCGGCGCTGTACCGGATCAAGCACGTCCCGCACCAGAACACCGGCGACGCCTGGCCGATCTACCCGATGTACGACTTCGCGCACTCGCTCAGCGACGCGATCGAGGGCATCACCCACTCGCTGTGCACGCTGGAGTTCGAGGACCATCGCCCGCTGTACGACTGGTGCGTGGACAAGGTGGACCTCGCCGGCCATCCCGAGCTGCTCAAGCCGCTCACCGACCGCGGCTTCCCGCTGGAGGCGGCCAAGCCGCGCCAGATCGAGTTCTCGCGCCTGAACTTCAACTACCTGGTGATGAGCAAGCGCAAGCTGCTCGCGCTGGTCGAGGACGGGCTGGTGGACGGCTGGGACGACCCGCGCATGCCGACCTTGCAGGGCATCCGCCGCCGCGGCTACACGCCCTCGGCGCTGAAGCTGATGGTCGAGCGCGTGGGCATCAGCAAGCAGAACTCGCTGCTCGACATCTCCATCCTCGAGGGCGCGCTGCGCGACGACCTCGACGCCACCGCGCCGCGGCGCATGGCGGTGGTGGACCCGCTGAAGGTGGTGCTGTCGAACCTGCCCGAAGGCCACGAGGAATCGCTGCTGTTCCCCAACCATCCCAAGGACGCCGCGCAGGGCGAGCGCGCGGTGCCGTTCGCGCGCGAGCTGTGGATCGAGCGCGAGGACTTCGCCGAAGTGCCGCCGCCCGGCTTCAAGCGCCTGACCGTCGGCGGCGAGGTGCGCCTGCGCGGCGCCGGCATCGTGCGCTGCGACGAGGCGGTCAAGGACGCGCAGGGCAACGTCGTGGAGCTGCGCTGCACGCTCGATCCGCAGTCGCGCCCGGGCATGGAAGGCGCCAACCGCAAGGTCAAGGGCACGATCCACTGGGTGAGCGCGAAGCACGGCGTGCCCGCGGAGATCCGTCTCTACGACCGCCTGTTCAGCGTGCCCGACCCGGACGCCGAGGAAGGCGGCAAGACCTACCGCGACCACCTCAACCCGGCGTCGCGCCGCACCGTGCGCGGCTTCGTGGAGCCCGCCGCGGCGCAGGCCGCGCCGGAGCAGTCCTTCCAGTTCGAGCGCGTGGGCTATTTCGTCGCCGACCGCCGCGACCACCGCCCGGGCGCGCCGGTGTTCAACCGCAGCGTCACCCTGCGCGACACCTGGGCGCAGAAGGCCTGACCATGGCGCCGGCCCTGCCCCCGCCGCTGCAACTGCACCTCACGCTGCCGGCGTGGGTGCACGAGCTCCCGCTCGCCGAGGCGTATCCCGGCGACGAAGCCAAGGTCGCGCTCGCCATCGAGCTGTCGCGCCGCAACGTCGAGGCGCGCAGCGGCGGGCCGTTCGGCGCCGCGGTGTTCGACGGCAACGACCGCGTGGTCAGCGTCGGCGTGAACCGGGTGCTGCCGCAGTCCTGCTCGGTCGCGCACGCCGAAAACATGGCCTACATGCTCGCCCAGCAGCGCCTGCAGCGCTCGCGCCTCAACGTGCCCGACGGCCGCTTCGTCCTCGCCACCTCGTCGCAGCCCTGCTGCCAGTGCTACGGGGCCACGTTCTGGGCCGGCGTGGACCGGCTGCTGGTCGGCGCGCGCAGCGAGGACGTCATGCGCCTCACCGAGTTCGACGAAGGCCCGCTCCCGGCCGACTGGACCGGCGAGCTGGAGCGCCGCGGCATCGCGGTGGCGCGCGACATCCTGCGCGAGGACGCGTGCGCGGTGCTTGCGTCCTATGGCGCGCAGGGAGGAAGCTTCTACTGAGGCACGCCCGCCACGGACCGGGCGGCGTGAGGGGCAGGATGGCCGGTTTGCTTTGCTACTGCCGCGCGGGCTTCGAGCCCGAAGTCGCGGCCGAACTGGGGGAGCGCGCCGCCGCCGCGGGCCACGCCGGCTTCGCGCGCGCGTCGCGCGGCGACGGCTACGTGCTTTTCGAATGCGACGACGCGGCGGCGCTGGACGCGGCGCTGCCCTGGCGCTCGCTGGTGTTCGCCCGGCAGAAGCTGCGCCTGCTGGCGGAGCTTCGCGGCCTCGACCCGCGCGACCGCCTCGCGCCGCTGCTCGCCGCGCTGCAGGCGCTGCCGGCGGAGGACCTGCCGTACGGCGACCTGGTCGTCGAACATCCCGATTCCGACATGGGCCGGCCACTGGCGGGGCTTGCGCGCAGCTTCGGCAACGCGCTGCGGCCTGCGTTGCGCGCCGCCGGCCTGCTGGCCGACGCCCCGGATCCGCGCCGGCCGCGCCTGCACGTCTGCTTCCTCGCCGGCGATGCGCTGGTCGCCGCGCGCGCCGATCCCGCCGACAGCGCGCCGTGGCCGCTGGGCATCCCGCGCCTGAAGATGCATCCCGAAGCGCCGTCGCGCTCGGCGCTCAAGCTGGAGGAGGCGCTGCTCACCCTGCTCGACGACGCCGAGCGCGCGGCGACGCTGCGCGCCGGCATGCGCGCCGCCGACCTCGGCGCGGCGCCCGGCGGCTGGACCTGGGTGCTGGCGCGCGCCGGGCTGCGCGTCACCGCCATCGACAACGGCCCGCTGCGCCAGCACGTGCTCGACACGGGCCTGGTGGAGCACCTGCGCGCGGACGGCTTCGCGTGGCAACCGCCACGGCCGCTCGACTGGATGGTGTGCGACATGGTCGAGCAGCCGCGCCGCGTCGCCGCGCGCATGGCCGAATGGTTCGCGAACGGCTGGTGCGAGCGCGCGATCTTCAACCTCAAGCTGCCGATGAAGAAGCGCTGGATGGAAACCCGGCTCTGCCTCGGCGACTTCACCGCGCAGGCGGGGCGCCCGCTGCTGCTGCGCGCGCGCCAGCTGTACCACGACCGCGAGGAAATCACGGTGTTTGCCGCCGTTCAGCCCGGGAGCCGACGGTTGACGGGGGATTGACCGGGCCGGGGCCAGCATCGCCGCGTCCCCACAGCGAGGCCCCCACGATGACCCGCAAGCACTTGCCCACCATCGCCCTGCTCTGCGTCCTGGGGAGCGGCGCCGCGCAGGCCGCGGCCGATCCGCCGCCGGTGCAGGATCCGCAGCAGCCGATGCAGTCCGTCCCGCCCGCGGCGCCGGTGGACCGCGCCAACGTCACCATCACCGACAGCCCGGGCAACTCGATTTCGCCGAACTATCGCGTCGACTTCGCGGCCATGGACGCGAACGGCGACGGCGCGATCACCCGCGCCGAGGCGCGCGGCAATCCCGACCTGACGCGCGAGTTCCACGTCGTGGACGGCAACCACGACGGCCGCCTGAGCCGCGAGGAAATGAAGGGCTGGATCGACTGACGGCGGCCGCGCGCGCCGCACGCGGGTCACAAGCCCGCGGCGTGCTTCCACAGCAGCCGCGGGACCGGCGGCACCCGGCCGGCGAGGCCCAGCAGCGGACCGCGCAGCAGCACCGCGGCCGGCGACTCGCTGGCGTAGAGGCGGTTGATGCGGTCGAACGCGTGCGCGGCAAGGGTGTCCTCGCTGCGCCGCGCGCGCGCCCAGCGCGCGAGCCGGGCCGGCGCCGCCCAGTCGGCGCGCGCCGATTGCGCCCCGGCGACGGCGTCCTCCAGCGCGGCGACGTCGCGCAGGCCGAGGTTCACGCCCTGCCCGGCGAGCGGATGCACCACGTGCGCGGCGTCGCCGAGCACGAGCACGCGGCCACGCAGGTATTCGCGCGCGAGTTGCCGCTGCAGCGGGAACGCTGCGCGCGGGGACGCCGGCCGGAGCTCGCCCAGGCGCGCATCCGAGGCGCGGGTGAGTTCGCGCGCGAAAGCCGCCTCGTCGAGGGCGAGCACGCGCGCGGCCTCGGCGCCCGGCAAGGTCCACACGATCGAACAGCGCCCGTCGGCGAACGGCAGCAGCGCCAGCGGCCCGGTGGGCAGGAAGCGCTGCCACGCCGTGTCCTCGTGCGGCGCGGTGCTGGCGACGTAGCCGACGACGCCGCGCTGGCCGTAATCATGGCGCTCGACCTCGATGCCGGCGAGCTCGCGCAGGGTCGAGCGGGCCCCGTCCGCGGCGATGGCGACGCGTGCGCGCAGCCGGCTGCCGTCGTCCAGGCCCACGACCGCGGCGTCGCCCTCGTCCTCGAGCGTGGCCACGCGCGCCGGGCAGTGCAGGCGCACGCCGGCCGCGGGCAGCCGCGCCCACAGGCGGTCGAGCAGCAATCCGTGCTCGACGATCCAGCCGAGCTCTCGGCGCCCGAACGCGTCGGCGTCGAAGGCGAGCTCGCCGCCGCCGGCCGCGTCCCACACGCGCATGCGCCGGTACGGTTGCACGCGCGCGTCGCGCACCGCTTCCCAGGCGCCGAGGCGTTGCAGCAGTGCGGCGTTGTCGGCGGCGAACGCATAGACGCGCAGGTCCGGCGCATCGGCGCGCCAGGGTGGGGGCGCCGCGCCCTCGACCAGCGCGACCTCGAGCCCGCGTTGCGCCAGCGCGAGCGCGCAGGCCGCGCCCACGACGCCGCCGCCGGACACGACCGCATCGAGGATGCCGCGTCGGTTCACGCGCGCGCTCCGCGGCACAGTGCCGGCACGTCGCCGCGGTAGCCCATCGCGCCGCCGACCAGCCAGGCCTGCAGCGTGGCCGAGCGCTGCACCGCGCCGAGCCCCAGGCTGCGCAGCGGACGCAGCAGCGGCGCGTCGTTGGCGGTGATGCGCGCGAGCCCGTCGGAAAACGCAAGCGTGCGCCGGCGGTCTTCCGCGCGGCGCGCCGCGTAGGCCTGCAGCAGCGCGTCGGCGCCCGGGTCGCCGCCGGCCGCGACCAGTTCGGCGAGGGTGAGCGCGTCGCGCAGGCCGAGGTTGAAGCCCTGCGCGCCGACCGGGTGCAGCGTCTGCGCGGCGTTGCCGACCAGCACCGCGCGCGCCGCCGTGCAGCGGTCGGCCACCAGCCGCAGCGCGGGATGGCGGCTGCGCGGCCCGGTGGCGAGGAACGCGCCGGCGCGCCAGCCGAACGCGCGCTGCAGCCGCGCAAGCCAGGCCGCGTCGTCGAGCGCGGCGACGGCCTCCGCCTCGTCGCTGGCGACGCCGTGCACGACGCCGTAATGGCCGTCGCCGCGCGGCAGCAACGCGGTCGGGCCGTGCGTGCCGAAGCGTTCCCAGGCCGTGCCGTCCGGCGCACGCGCGGTGCGCACGCGGGCCACGAACAGCACCTGGCCGTAATCGTCCTCCACCGCGCCGATGCCCAGCGCGGCGCGCACGCCGCTGCGCGTGCCGTCGGCGGCGACCAGCAGGCGCGCGCCGACGACGCGCTCGCCGTCGCCGTCGGCGATGCGCAGCAGGCGGAGGGCACCGTCGCGGTCGTCGCCGGCGGCGCCCAGCCCGAGGAAGCGCGCCGGCCGGTACCGGGTGAAGCCGCGCAGCTCCGCCAGCCGCGATTCCAGCGCCTGGCCGAAATCGCTGGCCACCACCACCTGGCCGAAGCGGTCGCGTCCGTAATCGGCGGCCTCCAGCAGCACCCGGCCGAAATCGCCGTTGCGGCTGGCGTGGATGCGGCGGATCGGCGCCGCCGGCAGGCGCAGGCGCTGCATCACGCCCAACGCCTCGAGCGCGTTGACCGTAGCCTCGGCGAAGCTCAGGTTGCGCTCGTCGAACACCGCCGGCGGCGCACCCGGCGGCGCGGCTTCGACCATGGCCACGTCCACGCCGATCCGCTCCAGCGCGATCGCGAGGCTGGCGCCCACCAGGCCGCCGCCCACGACCACGACGTCGTGCACGGCGATGCCGCGCCCCGGGCCCTCGGGCCGCGCCTCGCCGGATGCTGTCTTCGCGCCGGGTTCCATGCCTGCGCTATGCTACCGGTTCCGTCCCGGAAGCACGCCTCCCACTGATGAACCGCCCCGCCACCGACACCATCCTCGCCCCGGGCCCGCTGGTGCTGGCCGCGATGATCCTGCTCGCCGCGCTGTCGCGGCTGCTGCCGCATCCGCCGAACTTCTCGCCGGTGGAGGCCATCGCGCTGTTCGGCGGTGCCTACTTCGCCTCGCGCGCCTGGGCGCTGGTCGTGCCGCTGGCCGCGATGCTCGTCTCGGACCTCGTGCTCACCGCCACCGCCGGCGGCAGCTACGCCACCTACATGGGCGGCATCAGCTTCTGGTCGGTGTACGCGTGCATCGCGCTGTCCACCGTGCTGGGCTTCGGCCTGCGCGGCAAGGTCGGCGGCGCGCGCCTGCTCGGCTGGTCGCTGGCCGGCTCGGTGCTGTTCTTCGTGGTGACGAACTTCGGCGCCTGGCTGGCCTCGCCGTTCTACCCGCAGACGCCGGCCGGCCTCGCCGCCGCGTACGTGGCCGGCATCCCGTTCTTCCAGTGGACGGTGCTCGGCACGCTGGCCTACGCCGCGATCCTGTTCGGCGGCTTCGCCCTGCTGCGCCGGCGCCTGCCGGCACTGCGCGCGCAGACCGCCTGAGCGCCCGCGGTGGGCAACCGCCTCTCGAAGATCTACACGCGCACCGGGGACGACGGCAGCACCGGCCTCGGCGACGGCACGCGCGTCGGCAAGGACTCGCAGCGGGTCGCCGCCTACGGCACCGTGGACGAGGCCAACTCCGCGATCGGCCTGCTGCTCGCGGCGGACGTGCCGGCCGATGTCCGCGAGCTGCTGACCACGGTGCAGCACCAGCTCTTCGACCTCGGCGGCGAACTGTGCATCCCCGGCCACGCCGCGATCCACGACGCCGACATCGAGGCGCTGGAACGCGCGCTGGACGCATACAACGCGCCGCTGCCGCCGCTGCGCGAGTTCATCCTCCCCGGCGGCGGCGACGCCGCCGCGCGCTGCCACCTCGCGCGCACCATCGTCCGCCGCGCCGAGCGCGAGGCCGTCGCGCTGTCCCGCGTCGAGGCCGTGCGCCCCGAGCCGGTGCGCTACCTCAACCGCCTCTCCGACCTGCTGTTCGTGCTGGCACGGGTGCTGGCGCGCGCCTCGGGCCACGGCGAGGTCACCTGGCGCCACGAGCGCCGCAAGGGCCCCGCATCCGCCGGCTGAGGCCCCCGCCGGCCGCCCGGGCCCCGGGGCGGGCCGCCTGCATTGCCGCTCCACCGCCCTTGCGGCAAGCTAACCGCCGTTTTCGCCGATGGACGCCCGCGTGCGCAAAGCCCCCCGACTGCTGCCGCTGACGGCCTGCATCGCCCTGGCACTGGCCGCCCCCGCCGTGCATGCGGCCGACGAGCGCCCCGAGACCTGGAAGCTCTGTCCCATCGAGGACGCGATCCCGGTGTTCGACGACGCGCAGCAGCCGGTGGCGCCGGCCGGGGCGCGCACCGAGCAGCCCACCGACATCGAGGGCGACAGCCTCAGCGGCACCGAGGAGAACCGCCAGTTCGAGGGCAACGTGGCGCTGCGCCGCGGCGACCAGTTCCTCGGCACCGACCGGCTCACCTACGACAGCGAGACCGGCCACTACGTCGCGCAGGGCAGCGTGCGCTACCAGGACGCCGGCATGCGCCTGGTCGCGGACAAGGCCGAGGGCAACCAGGAGAGCGACACGCACGACATCAGCAACGTGCGCTACCAGCTGGTCTCGCGCCGCGGCAACGGCGGCGCCGACCACATCCGCATGCACGGCGCCGACGGCTCGCTGTACGGCGCCACCTATTCGACGTGCCCGCCGGACGCGCGCAGCTGGGAGCTCAGCGCGCAGCGCATCGACGTCAACACCGACACCGGCATGGGCGTGGCCCACAACGCCACGCTGCGCGTCGGCAAGGTGCCGGTGCTGTACGTGCCGTGGTTCGCGTTCCCGATCGACGACCGTCGCCGCACCGGCCTGCTCTACCCGGGCATCGGGTCCTCCGGCCGCAACGGCTTCGACTACCGGCAGCCGATCTACCTCAACCTCGCGCCGCACTACGACGCGACGATCACCCCGCGGCTGATGACCGCGCGCGGCCTGCAGCTCGGCGGCCAGTTCCGCTACCTGGCCGAGCGCGGCCGCGGCACGGTCGAGTTCGACTACCTGCCCTCGGACAAGCTCACCGACCGCGAGCGCGACGAGGAGACCGCGGAGTTCCTCGCCAACGGCTACCCGCTGGAGAACCGCCGCGAACAGGACCGCGCCCGCTTCCACTTCGAGGGCTACCAGGGCTTCGGGCGGCACTGGCAGGCGCGCGCGAACCTCAACTGGATCAGCGACCCGCGCTACCTCGAGGATTCCAGCAACAACGTGGACGGGCTGGCGCCGTTCTCGATCTACAGCCACATCGGCCTGTACGGCCACGGCGCGAACTGGGAAGGCGGCATCATGGCCGACCACCAGCAGCTCGCCGACTACACCCTCAGCGACGCCATCCTGCCGCACGACCGCCTGCCGCGCGCCTGGCTGCGCTGGGACCAGGCGCTGCAGCCGTGGCTGGTGGCGGGCCTGGACGCCGAGGCCGTGCGCTTCCAGCATCCCGAGAAGCCCGGCGGCAGCCGCTTCGACGTCGAGCCCTACCTCAGCCTGCCGCTGGGCGGCGCAAGCTGGTTCCTGACGCCGAAGCTGGCCTGGCGCTACACCGCGTACCAGCTCGACGACACGCTCGCCGCGCAGCTCGGCGACGACAACCCCGACCGCAGCCTGCCGGTGGCCTCGCTCGACGCCGGCCTGTTCTTCGACCGCAACACGACGATCGGCGGCACGCCCTACCTGCAGACGCTGGAGCCGCGCCTGTACTACCTGCGCGTGCCGTACCGCGACCAGGCGGGCCTGCCGCTGTTCGACACGCGGCCGATGACCTTCGGCTGGGGCCAGCTGTTCCGCGACAACCGCTACACCGGCGCCGACCGCCAGACCGACGCCAACCAGCTCACCGTGGCCGTGTCCACGCGCCTGCTGCGCCAGTCCGACGGCCGCGAGAAGCTGTCGCTGAGCCTGGGCCAGATCCGCTATTTCGATGAATCGCGGGTGACCGTGCCGGGCGAGACGCCGGTGGAGGAAGGCAAGTCCGCCTGGATCGCCGACGCCAGCTACGCCGTCAACGACCGCTGGAGCATCGGCGGCTCGTACCAGTGGGATCCCAAGTTCCGGCGCAAGGACCTCGCCAGCCTGCGCACCCGCTACCTGATCGGCGACGAGGGCATCGCCAACTTCGGCTACCGCTACCGGCGCGACCTGCTGGAGCAGGTGGACTTCAACTTCTTGTACCCGGTGTCGCCGTCCTGGAGCCTGGTCGGGCGCTACTACTACTCGATCAAGGACAACCAGCTGCTGGAAGGCATCGCCGGCGTGCAGTGGGACAGCTGCTGCATGGCCGTGCGCCTGGTCGGCCGCCGCTACCTGCACAACCGCATCGGGGAACTCGGCAACTCGATCCAGGTCGAAATCGAACTGAAGGGCCTCGGCTCGGCCGGCCCGGACACGGAGAGCCGGCTGCGCCGTGCTATCCTCGGCTACTACCGCGAGGACCTCTACCTCGTACCGCCGGCCGACGCGTCCGGCGCCGGAACCTCCCCCGAAGCGCAGCCATGACCCGACTCGCCGCCTGCCTCCTCGCCGCCGTCGCCGGCTTCGCCGCGCTGTCCGGCCCCGTGCCCGCCGCCGCCCAGCAGCTGCAGCCGCTGGACCGCATCGCCGCCGTCGTCGACGAGGACGTGATCCTGCGTTCCGAGCTCGACCGGGCGCTGGGCAACATCCTCCGCCAGTACGCGGACCGCATGGACCAGCTCCCGCCCCGCGACATCCTCGAGCGGCAGGTGCTCGAGCGCCTCATCCTGATGCGCCTGCAGATCGCCCGCGCCACCGACAACGGCATCACCGCCTCCGACGCCGAGCTCGACAGCGCGATCGCCTCCATCGCCGAGAGCAACAACCTCACGGTGGACCAGCTGCGCCAGCAGATCGCGCGCGACGGCATGACCCTCGCCGACCTGCGCAGCTCGGTGCGCGACGAGATCATCGTGCAGCGCCTGCGCCAGAGCTTCGCCCAGGGCCGCATCACCGTCAGCGAGGGCGAGATCGAGGCCTCGCTCGCGAGCCAGGAGAACAGCGCGCAGTACCACATGGCGCACATCCTGGTGGCCGTGCCGGACGGCGCCACCGCCGACCAGATCGCGGCCGCGCAGCGCAAGATCCTCGACATCAAGGCGCAGCTCGACGGCAACGCCATCGGCTTCGCGGCCGCGGCGGTGCGCTACTCCGACAGCCCGAACGCGCTCGACGGCGGCGACCTGGGCTGGCGCAGCCTGGACGAGATCCCGCCCTCGTTCGCGCAGATCATCACCAGCATGCAGCCGGGCGAAGTGGTCGGCCCGATCCGCGGCCCCAGCGGCTTCCAGCTGGTGCAGCTGGTGGAGACGCGCTCGGCCGCCGACGCGGGCCCAACCCGCATCACCGAACTCAAGGCGCGGCACATCCTGGTGAAGGGCGACGACGCCGCGGCCAAGGCCCGGCTCGAGACGCTGCGCGCACGCATCGCCGGCGGCGCCGACTTCGCCCAGGTCGCGCGCGAGAACTCCGAGGACGCCGCGACCCGCGCCAGCGGCGGCGAGCTCGGCTGGTTCGCGCAGGACGCGCACGGCGTGGACTTCGGCGCGCAAGTGGCGGCGCTGCAGGACGGCGAGGTGTCCGCGCCGTTCAGGACCGAGGCCGGCTGGCACATCGTGCAGCGCGAGGGCGCGCGCCAGGCGATCGCGCAGAACGACACCCGCCGCCAGCAGGTGCGCGAGGCGATCGGCCAGCGCAAGCTCGAGGAGCAGTGGGACCGCTTCCTGCGCGAGATGCGCGGCGACGCCTACGTGGACATCCGGCTCGGCCAGGACGAGGCCATGGATCCGGCGCTGCCCGCCATCGCGCCCGCCGCGCCGCTCGCGCCTCCCTCCGGCGGCTGACATGCCGCGGCCACGGCTTGCGCTGGTTCCGGGCGAGCCGGCCGGCGTCGGCCCGGAACTGTGCGTCCGCGCCGCGCAGCGCGCCTGGGACGCCGACCTGGTCGCCTGGGGCGATGCGCGCAGCCTGCGCGCCGCGGCCCGGGCGCTCGGCCTCCCGCTGGAGCTCGCCCCGCCCGAGGCCCGGTCCGCCCCCGGCGTGCTGCCGCTGGTGGACATCACCGCGCCATGCCCCACCGCGTTCGGCCGGCCCGACCCCGGCAATGCCGCCAGCACCATCACCGCGCTGGAGGCCGCGGCCCGCGCCTGCCTCGACGGCCGGTGCGACGGCCTGGTCACCGGGCCCGTGCACAAGGCCGCGATCAACGCCGGCGGCATCGCCTACACCGGCACCACCGGTCTGCTGGCGGCGCAGGCCGGGCGCGAGGTGGTGATGATGCTCGCCAACGACGTGGTGCGCGTCGCGCTCGCGACCACGCACCTGCCGCTGCGCGACGTCGCCGCCGCGATCACCCGCGACGGGCTGCTGCGCACGCTGCGCATCCTGCACGCGGCGCTGCGCGGCGACTTCGGCATCGCCGCGCCGCGCATCGCCGTGCTCGGCCTGAACCCGCACGCGGGCGAGGACGGGCACCTCGGCCGCGAAGAGATCGAGGTCATCGCGCCCGCGCTGGACGCGGCCCGCGCCGAGGGCATGGACCTGGCCGGCCCGCTGCCGGCCGACACCGCGTTCCTGCCGCGCAAGCTCGCGGCGACCGACGCGGTGCTGGCGATGTACCACGACCAAGGCCTGCCGGTGCTGAAGTACAGCGGCTTCGAGCAGGCGGTGAACCTCACCCTCGGCCTGCCCTACCCGCGCGTGGCCGTGGACCACGGCACCGCGCTGGACATCGCCGGCACCGGCCGCGCGGATCCGTCGAGCCTGTACGCGGCGATCGCGCAGTGCACGCGGCTGGCGGCGACGCGCGCCCCGGCCCGCGCTTCCGCGGAGGCGGGACGCGCATGAGGCCGCCGCGCGACCGCGGCGGCGACCGCGACGCCGACGGCTTCCGCCGCGAGGCCAAGAAATCGCTCGGGCAGAACTTCCTGCACGAGCGCGGGGTCATCGACCGGATCCTGCTGGCGGTGGACCCGCGGCCCGGCGACCGCATCGTCGAGATCGGCCCCGGCCAGGGGGCGCTGACGTTCCCGCTGCTCGACCGCCACGGCGCGCTCACCGCCATCGAGTTCGACCGCGACCTGCTCGAGCCGCTCGCGGCCGCGGCGCGCGCGCACGGCGAGCTCACGCTGCTGCACGCCGACGTGCTCGAGGTGGACTTCACCGCGCTCGCCGCAGCCGGCGACGGCAAGCTGCGCCTGGTCGGCAACCTGCCCTACTACCTGTCGTCGCCGATCCTGTTCCATGCGCTGGACCACGCCGCCGCGATCCGCGACATGCACTTCATGCTGCAGAAGGAAGTGGTGGACCGCATGGCCGCCGGCCCCGGCAGCAAGGTCTACGGCCGGCTCAGCGTGATGCTGCAGGCCGGGTGCGCGGTGACGCCGCTGTTCAAGGTGGCGCCGGGCGCGTTCCGGCCCGCGCCGAAGGTGGACTCGGCGGTGGTGCGGCTGGTGCCGCGCCCGCCGGGCGCGGCCGGCATCGCGGACCACGCGCGCTTCGCCGCGATCGTGCGCGCCGCCTTCGGCCAGCGCCGCAAGACGCTGCGCAACGCGCTGGCCGGCCTGCTGGACGCGGCCGCCATCGAGGCCGCGGGCCTGCGCCCCGACGCGCGCGCCGAGCAGGTGCCCGTCGAAGGCTTCGTACGCCTGGCCAACCTGCCGCCGCCCGCCGGGGACGCCGCGCCGGCGCTGCAGGGTTAGTCGCGTTCACGCGGGGCGCTTACACTGTCCCCATGGAAGAACACGACCGCGACGACGACTACGCCCTGGGCATCGAGGTCGCCACCCGCTACCTCGACGACCAGTCCGAGCCCGAGCGCGGCCGCTACGTGTTCGCCTACACCATCCGCATCCGCAACACCGGCGCGGTGCCCGCGCGCCTGCTCGCCAGGCGCTGGGTGATCACCGACGCAAACGGCAAGGTCGAGGAGGTCGTGGGCGAAGGCGTGGTCGGCGAGCAGCCGTGGCTGCGCCCGGGCGACGACTTCACCTACACCTCCGGGGCGGTGCTGGAGACCTACCAGGGCACCATGCAGGGCAGCTACGCGATGCTGGCCGACGACGGCACGCGCTTCGAGGCGCCGATCCCGCCCTTCACCCTGTCCGTGCCGCGCACGCTGCACTGAGGCCGACGCGCGCGCATGGCGACCTGGGCGATCGGAGACCTGCAGGGCTGCTACGGCCCCACCCAGCGCCTGCTGGAGAAGATCCGCTTCGACCCGGCCACGGACCGCCTGTGGTTCTGCGGCGACCTGGTCAACCGCGGCGGCGAGTCGCTGGAGACCCTGCGCCTGGTGCATTCGCTGCGCGACCAGTGCGTCACGGTGCTCGGCAATCACGACCTCTCGCTGCTGGCCATCGGCGAGCGCACCCCCGACGAGCAGCGCAAGGTCAACCCCGACCTGCAGCGCGTGCTGTTCGCGCCGGACGCGCGCGAGCTGCTGGACTGGCTGCGCGGCCAGCCGCTCGTGCATGCGGACCGCGGCCTCGGCTGGATGATGGTGCACGCGGGGCTCGCGCCGAAGTGGACCACCGCGCTCGCGCTCAAGCACGCCGGCGAAGTGGAGCGCAGGCTGCGCGGCGACGGCTACCGCAAGCTGCTGAAGAACATGTACGGCGACCGCCCCGCCTGGTCGCCCGGCCTGCATGGCATCGAACGCGAGCGCGCGATCATCAACGTGTTCACCCGCCTGCGCTACTGCACGCCGCGCGGGCGCATCGCCTTCGACGAGAAGGGCCCGCCGGGCACGCAGCAGCCCGGCCTGTACCCCTGGTACGCCGTGCCCGGGCGCGCCGAGCGCGACCTGAAGATCGTGTGCGGGCACTGGTCCGCGCTGGGGCTGTTCATCGGCCACGGCGTGCACGCCCTCGACACCGGCGCGGTGTGGGGCGGCCGGCTCACCGCGCTGCAGCTCGACAGCGAGGAGCTGCGCGTGGTGCAGGTGCCGGGGCGCGACGTGCCGCCGAACCCGCCGGGCCGGCGCTAGCGGCGCGGCGCCGCGCTCAGGCGCGCGCGTAGTCCACGAACGTGTAGGGATGCTCGTTGCGCGCGTCCGCGGGATGCGCCTCGCGCGCGAGCTCGCGCCACTCGCCGGGGTCGAAGCGCGGGAACCAGGCATCCGCGCCCTGCACCCGCGTGTCCACCCAGGTCAGGTGCATGCGCGCCGCCAGCGGCAGGGCCTCGGCGAACACCGCGCCGCCGCCGACCACGCAGCATTCCGGCGCCCCGCCCACCGCGTCCAGCGCCAGCGCCAGCGTGGCGAACGCCTCCATGCCGTCGAAGGGCGCGCGCCCGGACCGGGTCAGCACCAGGTTGCGCCGCCCCGGCAGCGCGCGGCCCAGCGACTCCGCGGTGCGCCGCCCCATCAGCACCGGCTTGCCCAGCGTGAGCGCCTTGAAGCGCTTCAGGTCCGCCGGCAGGTGCCAGGGCAGCGCGTTGCCCTTGCCGATCGCGAACCCGCGGTCCAGCGCGGCGACCAGCACCAGCGCGGTCATACCGCCACCGGCGCCTTGATCGCGGGCAGCGGGTCGTAGCCCTCGATGGCGATGTCCTCGTAGCGGAAGTCCTCGAGCGCGCGCACCGCCGGGTTGAGCCGCAGCGCGGGCAGCGCGCGCGGCGCGCGCGCCAGCTGTTCGCGCGCCTGCTCGAAGTGGTTCGAGTACAGGTGCGCGTCGCCCAGGGTGTGCACGAAGTCGCCGACGCCGAGCCCGCACACCTGCGCCACCATGTGGGTGAGCAGCGCGTAGCTGGCGATGTTGAACGGCACGCCGAGGAAGATGTCGCCGCTGCGCTGGTAGAGCTGGCAGCTGAGCCGGCCGTCGGCGACGTAGAACTGGAACAGCGCATGGCAGGGCATCAGCGCCATGCGTGGCAGGTCGGCCACGTTCCAGGCGCTGACCACCAGCCGGCGCGAGTCCGGGTTGCGGCGGATCTCGTCCACCACCCAGCGCACCTGGTCGATCTCGCGGCCGTCGGGGCCGGCCCAGCGCCGCCACTGCTTGCCGTACACGGGGCCGAGCTCGCCGTGCGCGTCGGCCCACTCGTCCCAGATCGTGACCTGGTTCTCGCGCAGGTAGGCGATGTTGGTCTCGCCGCGCAGGAACCACAGCAGTTCGTGCACGATCGAGCGCAGGTGCAGCTTCTTGGTGGTGACGAGCGGGAAGCCCTCGCGCAGGTCGAAGCGCATCTGCCAGCCGAACACGCTGCGGGTGCCGGTGCCGGTGCGGTCGCCCTTCTCCGCGCCGTGCTCCAGCACGTGGCGCAGCAGCTCGAGGTACTGCTTCATGGCGCGGGCTCCAGCGTCGGCGAGCGCCGCGACAGCCACAGCCAGAACAGGCCCAGCGCGATGAGCGGGAGGCTCAGCAGCTGGCCCATCGTCACCCAGCCCAGCGCCAGGTAGTCGAGCTGCGCGTCGGGCACGCGCACGAATTCCACCGCGAACCGGAACACGCCGTACAGCAGCGCGAACAGGCCGGCCACCGCGTAGCGCGGCCGCGGCTTGCGCGAGAACCACCACAGCACCACGAACATCGCCAGCCCTTCCAGCACCGCTTCGTACAGCGGCGAAGGATGGCGCGCGAAGCGGTCCAGCGCGCCGCTGGCATGCAGGGCCTGCAGCTGCTCCACCGGCAGCCCCGCCAGCTGGCGCTCGGCGCCGGGGAAGACGACGCCCCAGTCGCCGCCGGTGTACTTGCCCCACAGTTCGCCGTTGATGAAGTTGCCGATCCGGCCGAAGCCCAGGCCCGGCGGCACCAGCGGCGCGACGAAATCGATGGTGTCGGACACGTGCAGCCGGTGGCGGCGCGACCACAGCCACGTCGCGACGCACACGCCGAGCAGGCCGCCGTGGAAGCTCATGCCGCCTTCCCAGATCTTCAGCGCCTGCAGCGGATCGTGCAGGTACACCGGCAGGTCGTAGAACAGGATGTAGCCCAAGCGCCCGCCGAGGATCACGCCGAGCATGCCGTAGAACATCAGGTCGCCGAACGCCGCCTCGTCCACCCCGGGCAGGCGGCCGGCGCGCACGCGCCCGCGGCCGAGCCACCAGGCCACGGCGAAGCCGAGCAGGTACATGATCCCGTACCAGTGCACCGCCGGATGGAAGGTCGCCCCGGCCACGGTGAATTCGGGGAACTGCAGGGCGATGGGGTCGATCCGGTGCAGCCAGGGCGCCATCGGCGGCTCCGCCAGGAAGGGACCGCCCTATTGTGCCGCATGGGTCAGGACAGGTGCGGCCGGTCCGGCAGCTCGTTCTCGTCGGCGTCGCCGGGGGCCCGCGGGAAGTGGCGCGCCAGCAGGTCCGACACCGCGGCGATGCCGGCGATCGCCGCGCCTTCCGCGTCGCCGGCGCGCAGGCGCGCTTCCATCAGCTCGCAGACGCCGCGCCACTGCGCCTCGCTCACGCGGCCGGCGAGGCCGCGGTCGGCGACGATCTCGATGCGGCGGTCGGCGAGCAGCAGGTAGACGAGCACGCCGTTGTTGGCCGCCGTGTCCCAGACGCGCAGGCGCGCGAACGCGGCTTCGGCGCGCGCCCGCGCGTCGATGCCGGCGAGCACCTCGCGCCAGGGCAGCGCCGCCTCCACCGCGAAGCAGACCTCGCCGCGATGCCGCGCCTCGTGTTCCGCGGTCGCCGCGGCGATGCGCTGCAGCGCGGCCTCCGGAAACGTGCGCGAGGCCGGGGGCGCGAACAGGTGCCGGATCAGGCGCGCGAGCATGCTCACCACCCGCCGGAGGCGCCGCCGCCTCCGCTCATGCCGCCGCCGCCCGACCAGCCGCCGCCGAAGCCGCCGCCACCACCGAACCCACCACCGCCGAACCCCCCGCCCCCGAAGCCGCCGCCGCCAAAGCCACCCCAGCCGCCATGGCGCACCCAGCGCCCGCCCGGGGCATGGGCCAGGCCGACGAGGAAGCCGACCAGCGCGCCTGCGCCGCCCACGAGGAGGGCCTGGGCGACGAGGAAGGCGACGCCGCCCCCCGCCCCCGCCGCGACGATCGCGCGCAGGGGGGCCGGTGCGCGCGCGAACACGCCGCGCGCGACCTGGGCCACGACGAAGGCCGCGAACAGCGCGAACAGCCAGCCGCCGCCGGAGCCGCCCCCGGCCGGGTTGTCGGCCACGGGCGCGGGCAGCGGCTCGCCGTCGATGAGCTGCACCAGCACCCCGGTGGCGTCGGCCAGGCCGCCGGCGTAGTCGCCCTCGCGGAACTTCGGCGCCATGTATTCCTGGATCACGCGGGCGGCGGTCGCGTCGGGGATCGCGCCTTCGAGGCCGTAGCCGGGCTGGATGCGCGCGCGCCGGTCGTCCTTCGCCACCACCACCAGCACGCCGTCGTCCACGCCCTTGCGGCCGGGCTGCCAGGCGTCGTACACGCGCTGCGCGTACTGCGCGATGTCCTCGGGGCGCGTGGTCGGCACCAGCAGCACCTGCAGCTGGCTGCCCTTGCGCCGCTGCAGGTCCAGGGCCTGCGCGACGAGCCGCTCGCGCTCGTCCGCCGACAGCGTCCCGGTGGTGTCCACCACCGGTGCGTCCAGCGGCGGGATCGGCGCGAGCTGCTGCGCGGGCGCGACGGCCGGGGCCGCGCAGAGCGCGACCACGGCGAGCAGCGCGCGCAGCGATGGCGGCAAGGCTCAGCCCGCCGGCGCGGGTTGCGGCGGCGCCGGCGGCTCGGGCGCCGCCGCGGGCGCGCCGAAGTCCACCGCCGGCGGCTGCTGGATCGCCGCCTCGTCCCCGACGCCGAAGTTCGGCTTCACGCCGTAGCCGAACAGCTTCGCCGTCAGGTTCACCGGGAAGCGGCGGATGTAGGTGTTGTAGTCCTGCACCGCGGCGATGTAGCGCTGGCGCTCCACCGCGATCCGGTTCTCGGTGCCCTCGAGCTGGGCCTGCAGCTGCAGGAAGTTCTGGTCGGCCTTGAGCTGCGGGTAGTTCTCGCTGACCACCAGCAGCCGCGCGATCGCCCCCTGTAGCTCGCCCTGCGCCTGCTGGAAGCGCTGCAGCGACTCGGGGTCGCCGGCGTCCACCTGCAGGCTGCCGACCTTCGCGCGGGCGTCGGTCACTTCGGTGAGCACGCGCTCCTCGTGGGCGGCGTAGCCCTTCACCGTGGCGACCAGGTTCGGCACCAGGTCGGCGCGGCGCTTGTAGACGTTGAGGACCTGCGACCAGGCCGCGGACACGGCCTCGTCCTTCGCCTGGATCTGGTTGTAGCCGCAGCCGCTCAGCAGGGCGGCAAGCACGACGGCCAGCAGGATGCGCAGCATGTGGGCTCTCCGGTCGGCCCCGCGGCGGGGCCCCGGCGCCATTGCAGCACCGCCGCCGTGAAGGCGCAACGAGCGCCCGGGCGCGGCTCAGCCGTCGCCGATGCGCTGGCGGGCGCGGCGCTTGGCCCAGAGGTTCAGGCACTCCACCGCGGCCGAGAAGCCCATCGAGCCGTACACGTAGCCCTTGGAGATCTCGATCTCCAGGCCCTCGATCACGAGGTACACGCCGATCAGCACGATGAAGGCCAGCGCCAGCATCTTGATGGTCGGGTTGTTGTCGATGAAGCGGCCCAGCGGCTGCGACGCGAGCAGCATCACCGCCACCGCGAGCAGGATCGCACCCACCATCACCGGCACGTACTGGTCGGCCATGCCCACGGCGGCGATCACCGAGTCGAGCGAGAACACGATGTCGATCACCGCGATCTGCGCGATCACCGCCATGAACGAATTCGCCGGGCGGGTGTGGATGTCCTCCGACTCCGGCTCGCCCGCGACCTGGTCGCGGATCTCCATGATGCCCTTGAACACCAGGAACACGCCGCCGAGCAGCAGCACCAGGTCGCGCACCGAGAAGCCGTGCCCGAACAGGCTGAAGATGTCCTGCTTCATGTGCGCCAGGTAGGCGAGCGTCAGCAGCAGGGCGATGCGGGTGAGGCAGGCGGCGGCGATGCCGAAGCGGCGCGCGCGCTCGCGCTCGGCGAGCGGCAGCCTGCTGACCGCGATCGAGATGAACACCAGGTTGTCGATGCCGAGCACGATCTCGATCGAACTGAGGGTGACCAACAGGATCCAGGTCTGCGGGTCGGCGAGCATCGCGAGGGTCATCGAAACGGAATTCCGGAGCGTGGGGTCGGGAGGCGGTGGCTCATGCGAAGCGCGGCCAGAGCACGAAGGCCCAGGTCAGCACGACGTTGATCATCAGCACGAAAACGGCGGCAGAGCCCATGTCCTTGGCGCGGCCGGCGAGCGGATGGGGCTGGTCGCCGTAGCGCTCGATCACCGCCTCGATGGCGGAGTTCAGCAGCTCGGCGGCGAGCACCAGCAGGCAGCTGCCGAGCAGCAGCGCCCGTTCCACGCCGTCGCCGCCGAGCAGCAGCGCCAGCGGCGCCAGCACGGCCAGCAGGTAGACCTCGAGGCGGAACGAGGACTCGTGCAGCCAGGCCGCGCGCAGCCCCAGCAGGGACCACTTCGTGGCCAGCCAGATGCGGCCGGGGCGCCGCGGCAGGTGTCCGATCTCGTCGGCCATCAGGCGCGCCCCGCGGGCACCTGGGCGCATCGGCTCGGCGGGGCGTGCAGCAGCGCGGTCGGCGGGGGCGTCGGCATCCCGCGATTTTGCCACAATCGGGGCGCCCGCCCGCCCGGGCACGGGGGAAAAGCGCATGGACACCCTGCCGCCGCAGGCCCGCCCGCGGGCCTTCCGCACCATCTTCCTGGTCGAGCTCTGGGAGCGCTTCGGCTACTACGGCATGGCGGCGCTGCTGGTCCTGTTCATGGTCCAGCGGCTGGGCTTCGACGACGCGCGGGCCAACCTGACCTGGGGCGCGTTCGCGGCCCTGGTCTACGCCATGCCGGCGGTGGGGGGCTGGGTCGGCGACCGGGTCCTGGGCACCCGCCGCACCATGCTCCTGGGTACGGCGGTGCTGGCGCTCGGGTACGGGCTGCTGGCGGTGCCGGGCGAGGCGCTGCTGTACGTGGCGCTCGGCACGGTGGTCGTGGGCAACGGCCTGTTCAAGGCGAATTCGGCCAACATGGTGCGGCGCATCCACGAAGGCGACCCGGCGCGCATCGATGCGGCATTCACCTGGTACTACATCGCCGTCAACATCGGTTCGACGCTGTCGCAGCTGCTGACGCCGTGGATCGGCGCGCGCTACGGCTGGCACGCCGCCTTCGGCGCCTGCGCGACGGGCCTGCTGCTGGGCCTGGCCAACTACGCGCTGCTGCGCCGCACCCTCGCCGGGGTGGGCTCGCCCGCCGACGAAGGCCCCGCAAGCCGGGCGGCCCTCGGCGCCGTGCTGCTGGCGTCGGTGGTGCTGGTGTTCGCGGTGGCCGCGGTGCTGCAGCACCGCGAGGTCGCGGTCGCGCTGGTGTACCTGGCCTGTGCCGCCGTGCTGGGCATCTTCGCCTGGCTGATCGCGCGCGGCGCGCCGGCGGAGCGCGCCGGGCTCGCGGCGGCGCTCATCCTCACCCTGCAGGTGGTGCTGTACTTCATCTTCTACCAGCAGATGACGACGTCGCTGACCCTGTTCGCGCTGCGGAACGTGGACTGGGCGCAGACGCTGTTCGGCGTGCACCTGTTCACCTGGATCCCGGCGCAGTACCAGGTGCTGGACCCGGTCTGGATCTTCATCCTCGGGCCGCTGCTGGCCACGCTGTACGCGCGGCTCGGGCGCGCGGGCCGCGACCCGTCCATCGCGGCCAAGTTCGCCCTCGGCTTCGTCGTCGTCGCCGCCGGCTTCTTCGTGTTCGCCGCGAGCGGCGCCAGCGCCGTCGGCGGGCGCGTCTCGTCCTGGTACATGGTGTGGGGCTACGCGCTGCTGGCGCTGGGCGAACTGCTGGTCAGCGGCCTGGGCCTCGCGGTGATGGCGCGTTACGTGCCCGCGCGCATCGGCGGCTTCATGATGGGCGCGTACTACGTCGGCATCGGCGTGTCGCAATACCTCGGCAGCGTGGTCGCCAACTTCGCGAGCGTGCCGGAAGGGCCGCCGGACCCGGTGGCGACGCTGCCGGTGTATACCGGGCTGTTCCTGCGGCTGGGGTATGCGGCGTGCGCGGCGGCGTTGCTCGCGCTGCTGCTGCTCCCGCTCCTGCGCCGCCTCGCCCGCATGCACGGGGAATAGGGAAAACCCCCATCCCCCATTCCCCGGCCCCTAGCTCTGGCGGAGCGCCTCGATGGGGTCGAGCTGCGACGCCTTGCGCGCCGGGTAGTAGCCGAAGAACAGGCCCGTCGCGATCGAGAACGCCGCCGCCAGCCCCACCACCTTGCCGTTGAGCGCCACCGGCAGGTCGCTGAACTTCGACACCAGCAGCGCGCCGACCACGCCGATGGCGATGCCGATGACGCCGCCGACCAGCGAGATCAGCATGGCCTCGGCCAGGAACTGCCGGCGCACGTCCGACGGCCCCGCGCCCACCGCCATGCGCAGTCCGATCTCGCGGATCCGTTCGGTGACCGAGACCAGCATGATGTTCATGATGCCGATGCCGCCGATCACCAGGCAGATCGTGGCCACCGCGCCGAGCAGCTTGGACATGAGGTTGGTCGTCGCGGTGCGCGTGGCGACGATCTCGCTGATGTTGCGCACCGCGAAGTCGTCGTCCTCGCCGGGCTTGATCCGGTGGCGCTGGCGCAGCAGGGCCTCGACCTCGGTCTGCGCGTAGCCGAGGTCGCGCGGGTCGGCCACGGTGAGCGCGATCTGCATCACCGCGCCCGGCGGCAGGCCCATCGCGCCGAGCAGGCGGCGCCGCGCGGTTTCCAGCGGCACCATCACCACGTCGTCCTGGTCCTGGCCGAAGCCGCCCTGGCCCTTCGGCGCCAGCGTGCCCACCACGGTGAACGGCACGCGCCCGAGGCGGATGGTCTGGCCCACGCCGCTGTCGTTGCCGAACAGGGTGCGGCGCACGGTTTCGCCGATGACCACTTCCTTCGCCGCGCCGCTGTAGGCCTGCGCGTCGAAGCCCGGCCCTTCGGCGATCTTCCAGTCGTTGATCGCGAACCAGTCCGGCTGCACGCCCTGCCAGCTGGTGGAGGCGTTGTTCTCCGCGAACACCACCTGGGTGTTGCCGCGCAGCGAGCCGGCCACGTACTGGACCTCGGGGATCTCGCTGCGGATCGCGTCCACGTCGCCCTCGGTGAGGGTGAAGAAGCTGCTCGCGCTCATGCGCGCGCCGCCGGGGCCGCGGCGCGAGCCCGGCGAGACGTCGAGGCGCTGCGAGCCGAGCCCGGAGACCAGCTTGTCGATCTCGCGCTGCGTGCCCTGCCCCACCGAGACCATCACGATTACCGCGGCGATGCCGATGATCACGCCCAGCGAGGTCAGCGCGCTGCGCATCCAGTTGCCGCGCAGCGCGAACACCGCGGTGCGGAGGATGTCCACGAAGCTCATGCCGGCGCTCCCTGCAGGTGCAGTTCGCCGTCGTGCATCACGTAGGTGCGGTCGGCGTGCGCCGCCACCTCCGGGTCGTGGGTGATCAGCACCACCGTGTGGTCGTCGTCGCGCAGGCGCTTGAACAGGGCCAGGATCTCCTCGCCGGTCTTCGAGTCGAGCGCGCCGGTGGGCTCGTCCGCGAGCAGGATCGGCGGGCGGTTGATCAGCGCGCGGGCGATCGCGACGCGCTGCTGCTGGCCGCCCGACATCTCGCTCGGCAGGTGGTCGGTGCGGTCGGCCAGGCCGACGGCTTCCAGCGCCTCGCGGGCGCGCGACAGGCGCTCGGCGTGCGGCACCCGCGCGTAGCCCAGCGGCATCGCCACGTTGTGCAGGGCGTCCATGCGCGGCAGCAGGTTGAAGCCCTGGAACACGAAGCCGATCTTCTCGCGCCGCAGCACGGCCAGCGCCTCCGGGTCCAGCGTGGAGACGTCCACCCCGTCGCATTCGTAGCGGCCGCTGCTGGGCGTGTCGAGCGCGCCGAGCAGGTTCATCAGCGTGGACTTGCCCGAGCCGGACGGGCCCATGATCGCGACGAACTCGCCGCGCCCGACCTCCAGGTCCACGCCGCGCAGCGCGACCACTTCCGCCGGGGTGCCGGGCGAATACACCTTGCCCAGCGCCTCGGTGCGGATCACCGGCGTCGCGGTGCCGCTCATCGCGCCGCCGGGGCCGCCGACGCGGCCGCACGCTCGCCGGTGACGAGGAGGTCGCCCTCGCGCACGTCGCCGGAGATCTCGGTCTCGCTGCCGTCGCTCGCGCCGACGCGCACCATCACCCGCTGCGGCCTGCCGTCCACGAGCTTGTACACCGGCGCGCGGGTGGCGCCGACCAGCGACGAGACCGCCGCGTCCCACTGCGCGCGCTGCGCGTCGTCGAGCGTGGCGCGGAACGCCGCGAAGTCCTGCTGGAAGCGCTCGAGCATGCGCTGCCGCAGCTGCGCGATCATCTGCGCGCCGCCGCCACCGCCGCCGCCGAAGCGAATGCCGCCGCCGAACACGGCGTTGCCCTGCTGCGGGCGCGGCGCGGCCTGGCGCGCGGCCTGGCGCTGGCGGATCGCGTCGGCGGCCGCATCGAACGCGGCCTGTTGGCGCGCATCGAGCCCGAGCTCCGCGGCGGCGCGCGCCAGGTCGTCGATCAGGCCCGCGCCGGCGCCGCGCATGCCGCCCGGCGGCGCCGCGGCGCTCGCCGGGTCCTCGTTCGCCGGCTTGTAGCGCAGCGCCGCGTTGGCGACCTTGAGCACGCCGCTGCGCTTGCTCACCTCGATCTCGGCGTTGACGGTGAGGCCCGGCAGCAGGGTGCCGTCGCTGTTGTCCACGGTCACCACCACCGGATAGGTGACGACGTTGCTGGTGGTGGTGGCCGCCAGCCGCACCTGGTCCACGACGCCGCGGAACTGGCGGTCTGGGAAGGCGTCGGCGGTGAACGTCACCGCCTGGCCGGGACGTACCTGGCCGATGTCGGATTCGTCCACGGCCAGCTCGATCTTCATCTTCGAGAGGTCCTCGGCGATGGTGAACAGCTCCGGCGCCTGCAGGCTGGCGGCGACGGTCTGGCCGGGCTCGACGCTGCGGGTCAGGATCACGCCGTCCACCGGCGAGCGGATCACGGTGCGATCGAGGTTGACCCGCGTGGTCTGGGTGGACGCCGTCTGCTGGCGGATCTGCGCCTGCGCGCTCGCCACCTGCGCGCGCGCCTGGTCCAGCGCCGCGCGGGCCAGGTCCACGTCGCTCTTCGCCACCAGCTGGCGCTCGCCCAGCGAAGCCTTGCGCTCGTAGTCGGCCTGGGCGTTGCGCAGCGCCGCCTCCGCCTGCCGCAGCTGCGCCTGCGCGCTGGCGACCTGGGCGTTGCCCTGCGCGATCTGCGCCTCGTAGGTGCTCGGGTCGATGCGCGCGATCACCTGCCCCCTGGCGACCTTGTCGTTGAAGTCCACCAGTACCTCGGTGACCTGGCCGGAGACCTGGCTGCCGACGGTGACGGTGGAGATCGCGCTCAGCGTGCCGGTGGCGGAGATGGCCACGCGGATGTCGCCGCGCTGGACGGGGGTGGTGCGGTAGCCGCCGGCCTCGTCGGCCTGGCGGTGGGTCCACCACCAGCCGGCGAGGACGATGGCGGCGACCGCGACCAGGGCGGTCGCGGCGGCGCGGCGCAGGCCGGGGCGGCCTGCCGCGGGGCGACGTGTGGGGGGCATGGCGTTCGTGCGTCCGGTATTGGGTCGCCAAGGCTAACGCGCGGGGCGTCGCGGCGTTGACGCGGCAGCCGCGGCCGGTCGGGAAACGCTCAGTGCCGGGCGGCGCCGAACCGGATCGTGGCCACGGTGCCGCGGCCGGGCTGGCTGTCCAGGGCCACCGGCCAGTCGAAGCGGTCGCCCAGGCGGCGCACGATGGACAGGCCCATGCCCTTGCCGCTGGGGCGCTCGGGGTCGGCGCGGTAGAACGGGTCGAAGGCGCGCTGCAGCGCGTCGGCGGACATGCCGATGCCGGTGTCGGCCACCACCACCCGGTCCGCCTCGATGCGCACCTCCACCCGGCCGCGCTCGGTGAAGGTGCAGGCGTTGGCGAGCAGGTTGCGGAGCATCACCGCGAACACGCGCGGCGCGGCGTGCAGCACCGGCGAGGCCACCGCCGCGACCACCAGTTCCACCGGCTTGTCGCCGAGCAGGGGCCGCGCGTTCTCCACTTCCTCGGCGACGACGTCGCGCACCGCGAAGTCCTCGCGCTGCGGCTCGATGTCGCTTTCCCGCGCCAGGATCAGGAACGCGTCGATCACCGACTCCATGTCGCGGCCCGCACCCTGGATGCGTACCAGCGAGCGGCGCGCGCGCTCGGGCAGGTCGGCGTCGCCGGCGAGCAGGTCGCTGGCGACGCGGATCACCGTCAGCGGCGTGCGCAGCTCGTGGCTGGCGTCGCGGGTGAAGTCGCGCTCGCGGCGGACGAAGGCGCGCATGCGCTCGGCCATGCGCTGCAGCGCGCCCGCGAGCTGGCGCGCCTCCGGCCCGGCGTCGGCCGGCAGCCGGTCCGGGCCCAGCGCGCCGGGATCCGGCTCCATCGGGTCCCAGTCGCGCACCGAGCGGGCGATGAAATCCAGCGGCGCCACGATCCGCCGGGCGTTGCGGTAGGTGAACCAGGCGCTCGCCGACAGCGCGAGCAGCGCGAGCAGCAGCAGCGGCACGACGATCTGCAGCGAGCGCACGTTCATCTCGGTGCGCGGATAGGCGAGCACCACGCGGGTGTCGCCGCGCTGGTCCACCATCACCACCTCGTCGCGGAGCATGTGCAGGCCGGGCGGCAGGCCGCGCAGCGCCGGCGGCAGCGCGGACTCGTCGCCGCCCACCGCCACGTAGCCGCGCAACCGCGACTCGTCCGGCGGCTGGTGCGCCGGATCGAGCGCGCGCTGCCGCCAGAAGTAGGCGATCTCCTCCTGCATCGCGTGCTCGGCGATCTGCTGGCGCGCCACGACCAGCGCGACCCACGTGCCCGCCACGATGACCAGGCTGGCGATCACCACCTGCCACACGAACGCGTGGCGCAGGCGGCGCGGCAGGCCCTCCGGCATTGCTCCCCTCGGTTCCCCCCGGCGTCAGGCCGGGGGCTGCTCGATGTCGGCGATACGATAGCCTGCACTCTGCACCGTGTGCAGCAGGGGCTTGTCGTAGGGCTTGTCGATGGTCTTGCGCAGGTTGTACAGGTGGCTGCGCAGGGTATCCGAGTCCGGCAGGCTGTTGCCCCAGATCTCGCGCTCGATCTCCTGGCGGCTGACCACGCGCGGCGACTCGCGCATCAGGATCGTCAGCAGCTTCAGGCCGATCGGCGAGAGCTGCAGCTCGACGCCGCCGCGGGTGGCGCGCAGGCTGGCCGGGTCCAGCACGAGGTCGGCGACCTTCAGCACCTCCGAGCCCACCTGGCGGCGCTCGCGGCGGATCAGGGCGCGCAGCCGGGCTTCCAGCTCCTGGATCGCGAAGGGCTTGGTCAGGTAGTCGTCGGCCCCGACCGAGAGGCCGGTGAGCTTCTCGTCCAGCGTGTCGCGGGCGGTCAGCATCAGCACCGGGGTGGACTTGCGCGCTTCCTCGCGCAGGCGCTTGCAGACCTCCACGCCGTCCAGGCGCGGCAGCATCAGGTCGAGCACGACGACGTCGTAGCTGTTCTCGGAGGCGAGCCGGTAGCCGTCCAGGCCGTCGGCGGCGTAGTCGACCTCGAATCCCCGGCCCTCCAGGTATTCGCCGACCATCTCGGAGATGTTGCGGTTGTCCTCCACGATCAGGACCAGGCCTGCGGGATCTTGGGCGGCTCGCGTCACGGGGTCACTCCTCTGGGGGCTTCAGCTTTGTGAAAGGTGCCGGGTCGGGGGTGGAATCCGCGTGAAGGCGGTAGTCTGCGCCATCCCGGGCGGCCCCGGGGCCCGCCCGGCCCACCCGCCCGCCCCGGCCTACCCGACTGCCCGCCCCGCCGACCCATGCCCGCCCTCGCCGACCGCCTCCTGCCCGTGCTCCTGCTGCTGGGCTCCAACGTGTTCATGACCTTCGCTTGGTATGGCCACCTCAAGTACCGCTCGGCGCCGCTGCTGGCCGCGATCCTCGCCAGCTGGGGCATCGCGTTCTTCGAGTACGTGCTGCAGGTGCCGGCCAACCGCATCGGCAGCGCGGTGTACAGCGCGCCGCAGCTCAAGGGCATGCAGGAAGTCATCACCCTGCTGGTGTTCGCCTGGTTCTCCGCCTGGTACCTGGGCCAGCCGCTGAAATGGAACCACTGGGCCGGCTTCGCGCTGATCGCCGTCGCCGCCTGGCTGATCTTCCAGGACTGAGCGCGCGGCGTGCCGCCGCGGCGGCTAGAGCCTGATCCGCCCGCGCAGGATGTCGGCGAACATCACCCAGTCGCCGGCGAAGGAATAGAACGGGTACCGGAACGTCGCCGGCCGGTTCTTCTCGAAGAAGAAATGGCCGACCCAGGCGAAGCCGTAGCCGCAGGCGAGCGCGGCCAGCAGCCACCCTGCATTGCCCGTGGCGAACGCCGTGGCGGCGAACGCGAGCGCGCCGCAGCTGCCGGCGAAGTGCAGCCGGCGCGAGGTGCGGTTGGCGTGCTCGGAGAGATAGAACGGATAGAACTCGCGGAAGCTGGCGAAACGGCGCATGCGATTCCTCCTTTCCCGCCGCACGCGGCTCAGGCGCGCTCGGCGGCCTTGGCCCGGAGCCAGTATGCCTCCTGTGCGTCCAGCGCGAGGTCCTCCAGGCGCACGCCGTCGGCGGCGGCCAGCGCCTCCATCGCGCGGAAGCGGCGCTCGAACTTGGCGTTGGCGCGGCGCAGCGCCGTGCCCGGGTCCACCCGCGCATGCCGGGCGAGGTTGGCGCAGACGAACAGCAGGTCGCCGATCTCGTCCTCCAGCCGGTCGCGCGCCGCGGCGTCGCCGGGGTCCGCCGCGACCGCGGCGAACTCGGCGCGCGCTTCCTCGATCTCCTCGTGCAGCTTGGCGACCACCGGGTCGGGGCCGGGCCAGTCGAAGCCGACGGTGGCGGCGCGCTTCTGCAGCTTGATCGCGCGCTGCCACTCCGGCATGCCGCGCGCGATGCCCGCCAGCACCGAGCTGTCCCCGCCGCCGGCGCGCTCGCGCTCGCGGCGCTTGTGCGCTTCCCATTCGCGGGTCTGCGCCTCGGCATCCTCGACGCTCGCGCCCGCGAACACGTGCGGGTGGCGCCGCACCATCTTGTCGCAGATGGCCTCCACCACCGCGCCGAAATCGAACGCGCCCTGCTCCTCGGCCATGCGCGCGTGGAACACCACCTGCAGCAGCAGGTCGCCGAGCTCGTCGCGCAGGTCGGCCATGTCGCCGCGGTCGATCGCGTCGGCGACCTCGTAGGCCTCCTCGATCGTGTACGGCGCGATCGTGCGGAACGTCTGCTCGACGTCCCAGGGACAGCCGCGCTCCGGATCCCGCAGCCGCGCCATGATCCCAAGCAACTCGCGGATATCCCGGCCGCCCGATGTCACCTCGCACCCCCGAAAGGCATTTCAGTCACGGAAATCAGAGCCAGCCCTGCCAGGGCAGCGTGGGGTCGCCGAGGGCGATGAAGTCGCCGTTGAGCACGGTGTCGCGCTGGTTGTAGCGCAGCGGCCGCCCGCGCGGGTCGAACACGGCGCCGCCGGCGGCCTCCAGCACGCACTGGCCAGCCGCGGTGTCCCATTCGCTGGTCGGGCCGAAGCGCGGGTACACGTCCATCGCGCCCTCGGCGAGGCGGCAGAACTTGAGCGAGGAGCCGACGCCGACCGGCTCGACCTCGCCCATGCGCGCCAGCACCGCCTCGGTGCGCGCGTCGCGGTGCGAGCGGCTGGCGGCGACGCGCAGCGGCGGCGTGGCGGGCGCGCGCACGCGGATGGGGACGTCGCGCTCCCCTTCGCGCCGGAACGCGCCGCGGCCGCGCCCGGCGTGCCACAGCGCGCCGGTGGCCGGCGCCTGCACCACGCCGAGCACGGGTTCGCCGTCCTCGATCAGCGCGATGTTCACGGTGAACTCGCCGTTGCGCTTCACGAACTCGCGCGTGCCGTCGAGCGGGTCCACCAGCCACAGCCGCGGCCACTGCCGGCGCCGCGACGCCGGCACCTCCTCCGCCGATTCCTCCGACAGCACCGGGATGCCCGGCGCGAGCCGGGCGAGGCCTTCGACGATGCAGCGGTGCGAGGCCAGGTCGGCCGCGGTCAGCGGGGAGTCGTCCGCCTTGTGGCGCACGTCGAAGTCGCCTGCGTACACGCGCATGATCGCCGCGGCCGCCTCGCGCGCGAGCGCGATCGCGCCCTCGCGCAGCCGGTCCATCGCCTCGCCGGCCTCAACGCCCATGCCGCAGCCACTCCCGCGCCATGAACAGCGCCGCCACCGCGCGTCCTTCCGAGAAATCCTCGCGCAGCACCAGCTCGTGCAACGCGTCCAGCTTCCAGGGCACCACTTCCAGCTCCTCCGGCTCGTCGCCGGGCAGGCGTTGCGGGTAGAGGTCGCGCGCGACCACCACGTCGGCCTCCTGGCTCATGTAGCGCGGCGACAGCGAGAGCTTGCGCAGCAGGTGCAGGTCGCGCGCGGCGTAGCCCGCCTCCTCCTGCAGCTCGCGGTTGGCCGCCTGCAGCGGCGTCTCGCCCGGGTCGATGCGGCCCGAGACCAGCCCGAGCTCGTAGCGGTGCAGCCCGGCTGCGTATTCGCGCACCAGCAGCACCGTGTCGTCGTCGAGCAGCGGTACCACGTACACCGCACCGTGGCCGCGCCCGTGCAGGCGCCGGAACAGGCGGCGCTCGCCGTTGGCGAATTCCAGGTCGAGGTGCTCCACCCGGTAGGGCCCGCCGGCGTCGTCCTCGGTGACTCGGTGGATGGTGGGCAGGCGGCGTTCCTTCATCGCCGGCCTGCCTGGCGGGCCCCCGATGGGACGATAATGCGCGGATGGCGGACGACGTGGGCCATCCGGGGATGATAAGCGCTGGCGACGCCGGGCGCTGGCGCGAGCGCGACCTCGCGGTGCTCTGGCACCCGTGCACGCAGATGCGCGAGCACCTCGCCCCGGACGGCGCCGCCCCGGGCGACGACGCCGGCCCCGCCCTGCCCCTGGTCCCGATCGAACGCGGCGAAGGCGCGTGGCTGGTGGGCCGCGACGGCCGCCGCTACCTGGACGCGGTGTCGAGCTGGTGGACCAACCTGTTCGGCCATGCCGAGCCCCGCATCGCCGCCGCGATCGCGGCGCAGGCAGGTTCGCTCGAGCAGGTGATCCTCGCCGGCTTCTCGCACGCACCGGCGGTGGAACTGGCGGAGAAGCTGCTCGCGATCGCGCCGCGCGAACCCGGGCGTGCGCCGCTGGCCAAGGTGTTCTACGCGGACAACGGCTCGGCCGGCGTCGAAGTGGCGCTGAAGATGGCGTTCCACTGGTTCCGCAACCGCGGCGAGCCGGGGCGCACGAAGTTCGTCGCGCTCGAGAACGGCTACCACGGCGAGACGCTCGGCGCGCTCGCGGTGGGCGACGTGCCGCTGTACCGCCGCGTGTACGCGCCGCTGCTGGCCGAATGCCTGTTCGCGCCGAGCCCGGACGCCTTCCTCGCGGAACCGGGCGAATCGGCGGAGGACCGGGCCCGGCGCGCGGCGGCCGCGCTCGGCGACCTGCTGGAGCGGCACGCCGGCCAGGTCTGCGCGTTCGTGCTCGAGCCGCTGGTGCAATGCGCGGGCGGCATGCGCATGCACCATCCGCTGTACCTGCGGTTGGCGCGCGAGCTCTGCGACCGGCACGGGGTGATGCTCATCGCCGACGAGATCGCGGTCGGCTTCGGCCGCACCGGCACGCTGTTCGCCTGCGAACAGGCCCCGGCCGCGCGCGACGGCGTCGCCGCCGGCATCCAGCCCGACCTGCTGTGCCTGTCGAAGGGCCTCACCGGCGGCTTCCTGCCGCTGGCCGCGGTGCTGGCGACGCAATCCATCTACGACGGATTCCTCGACGCCTCGCGCGAGCGCGCGTTCCTGCATTCGCACAGCTACACCGGCAACCCGCTCGCCTGCGCGGCGGCGCTGGCCTCGCTCGCGATCTTCGAGGAAGACGGCGTGCTCGAACGCAACCGCGCCACCGCGGCGCGCATGGCCGCGCTCGCCGCCCCGCTCGCCGGGCTCCCGCACGTGGCCGACGTGCGCCAGGCCGGCATGGTCGTGGCCTTCGAGCTCGCGCGCGACGGCCGCCGCGACCGCCCCTTCGACCCGGCGCTGCGCATCGGCCTGCGCGCCTACCGCGCGGCGCTCGCGCGCGGCGTGGTGCTGCGCCCGCTGGGCGACGTGCTGTACTGGATGCCGCCCTACTGCGTGGACGACGCACAGCTCGCGCTGCTCGCGCGAACCACCGCGGAGGCGATCGCGGAGGCCACCGCATGCGCCTGACCCGGGTGCCGGTGGGGGCGCCGCTGGCGCCGGGCGCGCGCGTCGCCCTGCCGGAGGACGCGGCCGCGCACCTGCTGCGCGTGCTGCGGCTGCAGGCCGGCGATCCCTGCGTGCTGTTCAACGGCGACGGCAACGACTACGAGGCGCGCATCGTCGCCATCGGCAAGCGCGGCTGCGAGGCCGAAGTGCTCGCGGCGAGGCCGGCCGCGGCGGAATCGCCGCTGCGGATCGTGCTGCTGCAGGGCATCGCCCGCGGCGAGAAGATGGACTGGATCCTGCAGAAGGCGACCGAACTCGGCGTCGCCGCGGTGGTGCCGGTGTCGAGCGAGCACAGCGAGGTCAGGCTCGACGCGGCCCGCGCCGGCAAGCGCCTGGCGCACTGGCGCGCCGTGGTCGCGTCCGCGTGCGGGCAGAGCGGGCGCGGCGTGCTGCCGCCGGTGTCGGCGCCGCGCGCGCTGGCGGAGGCGCTGGCCGACGCGGCGCTGCCCGCCGCCCGCTTCCTGCTCGACCCCGAGGCGTCCGCGTCCGTGGCCACGATGCCGGCGCCCGGCGGCGCCTGCGTGCTGGCCGTCGGCCCCGAGGGCGGCTGGTCGCCGCGCGACCGCATGCAGCTGGAAGCGGCGGGGTTCGCCGGGCTGCGGCTGGGGCCGCGCATCCTGCGCACGGAAACCGCGGGCATCGCCGCGATCGCGGCGCTGCAGGCGCGCTTCGGCGACCTGCTGTAGCGCTACGGGCTCACGCGGCGCGCTGCAGGCTCTCGCCGATCATCTGCTCGACCTGCTCCAGGTCGGGCACCAACGCCTCGTCCTCGTTGAGCACCACGCGCGCGTGCACGCCGTTGGGCAGCAGCGAGCGCTCGGTCTCCTCGGTCACCAGCGCCGCTTCCGACACCGTCACCAGGCGCGGGAAGCCCTGGGTCAGCACCGCGAAGAACGGCAGCTTCGGGTCGCCGCCCAGCGCCTTCAGCACCACGACCTTGCTGCCCAGCCCGCCCTTCTCGTCGGAGATGCCCGCCAGGCGCGCGAAGGCGACGAGCGGGAGCTGCCAGCCGCGCCAGCGGATGCGGCCCAGCAGCCAGTCGGGCACGTCGGCGACCGGGTCCGGGTCGGCGAACGAGAGCACCTCGGCGATGGTGGCGTTGGGCAGCAGCAGGCGCGCGCCCGCCACCTGGATGAGCACGCCTCGGATGTCGGCCTGGACGGTCTTGTTCATGGGCTCAATCCTTCAGGGATAGCCAGCGCGTGGCCAGCCGCTGCGCGAGTTCGGCCGCCGGACGGGATTCGCCGCCCGCGGCCAGCAGGGCCTCGGCGGCCGCGCCGTCGAAGCTGTCCTCCGGCGACTGGCCGACCACCAGCGTGCCGGCACGCGCGGCCTCGAGCACTTCCGGCACCACCGCGGGATCGCTGCCGCTGAGCAGCAGCACCGCGCTGTCGGACGGGTCGAGACCGGCGAGCACCGGCACCGGCGCGTCGGCGGCGACGAAGCGCACCGCGCCGTCGTCGCCCTTCTGCGTGGCCATGCCGTCGGGCAGGATGTAGACGTGGCCGGCCGCGAGCGTGCGGCCGGCTTCGGCCAGCTCCACCGGCAGCGCGGTGGCGCGCTGCAGCTGGCGCACGAGCCGGTCGTGGCGGCCGCCGTCGAGGCGCTGCCGCACCAGCACCGGGCGCGCGAAGCCGCCGGGCAGTCCCGACAGGAACTGGCGCACCGCATCGGGGCCGCCGATGCCGGCGAGCACCACGACGCCGCCGTCGCCGTCGGCACCGAGCGACAGGAAGCTGCGCGTGCCCTGGGTGGGGCTGGCCGGGACTTCCACGTCCACGAGCGACAGTTCGTCGGCGCTGAAGCGCACCGGCGGCGGTTCCGGCGCCGCGGGCGGGGCGGCGGCGGGAACGTCCCATTCGAGCACGTGCGGCGCTTCGTCCGCCGGCGACGGTGCCTGCGCCGGTGTCGGCGCGGGCGCCTCCGCCTCCTCCGCCACGGCGCCCGGCGCGCCGGCCAGCGCCGCCATCATCTCCGGCGTGAGCCCGCCGAAGTCGATCCCGCTGCCCGCGCGCGCGAGGGCTTCCTCCTGCGACGCTTCGATGCCCAGGTGCACGGCATCGGCGTCGAATTCCATCGCTTCCAGCGCCATCGCATCGCCGCCGGCGCGCTGCGCGGGTGCGACCTCGTCGTGGCCGGCGCCCGGCGGCAGCACGTCCTCGTGGCCGCCGAGCTTGGCCGCGAGGTGGCGCGCCCAGCGCGCGGCGTCCCAGCCCTCGCGCCGCGCGGCGATCGCGACCTCGTCGTAGATGACCAGCCGGCCGGGCTCGGACAGCAGCGCGTCGTAGCGCTCCAGCGCGTCCTCGACCGCGGGCTCCAGTGCGACCAGCACGGCGCCGGGACGCGCCGCGGACACCGCGGCGGGATCGCCGCTGGTCGGATCCTGCACCGCGACCACTTCCGCGCCTGCCTGCCGCAGCGCGGCCTGCAGGTTGTCGCAGGCGGCGCCGGGTCGGGCGAGCAGCGCCACCCGCGTCGCCGCTTCAGCCATGCGCGTCCTTCCCGTGCTCGGCCAGCAGCTCGAACACGTTGCGCAGCAGTTCGGGCTCCTGGTAGGGCTTGCCGAGGTAGCGGTTCACGCCGATCTCCATCGCGCGCTGGCGGTGCTTCTCGCCGGTGCGCGAGGTGATCATGATGATCGGCACCTCGCGCATGCGCGGGTCGAGCTTCATCGCGGTCGCGAGCTCGTAGCCGTCCATGCGCGGCATCTCGATGTCGAGCAGCATCAGGTCGGGCACGCGCTCGGCCATGCGCTCGAGCGCGTCGAGGCCGTCCTTCGCGGCGACGACCTCGAAGTTGTGGCGTTCCAGCACGCGGCCGGTGACCTTGCGCATGGTGACCGAGTCGTCCACCACCATGACCAGCGGCACGCGGCGCGCGTCCAGCGCCTGCGGGGCCGCGGCGACGTCGCGCGGGCCGGCGGCATGGCGGCGCACCAGCGGCGCGATGTCGAGGATCACCACCACGCGGCCGTCGCCCATGATGGTCGCGCCGAAGATGCCCGGGATCGAGGCCACCTGCGGGCCCACCGGCTTCACCACGATTTCGCGGTTGCCCACCACCTGGTCGATGCAGACCGCGGCGCGCAGGTCGCCGGAGCGGATCAGCAGCAGCGGCATCTGCAGCTGGCCCTCGGCCTTGGCCGCGCCGTGGCCGAGCAGCATGCCGAGGTCGTGGATCGCGTAGTCCTCGCCGCCGTAGGAATAGGTCGCGCCTTCCTTCGCCAGCGCCTCGCGCGAGATGCGGCCCACGCCGCGCACCGAGGCGATCGGCACGGCGAAGGTGGTCTCGGCGATGCGCACGAACACCGCCTGGGTGACCGCGAGGGTCTGCGGCAGGCGCAGGACGAAGGTCGTGCCCTCGCCCTTCCTGGTGCGGATGTCGAAGCTGCCGCCGAGCTGGCGGACTTCGCTGGCGACCACGTCCATGCCCACGCCGCGGCCGGCGAGGCGGCTCACCTCGTCGGCGGTGGAGAAGCCCGGCTCCAGGATCAGCGCGTCGAGCGCACTGTCGCTGAGCACCGCGCCCGGCTGCACCAGGCCGCGCTGCTCGGCGCGCTTGCGGATCGCCCCGCGGTTCAGGCCGGCGCCGTCGTCGGACACCTCGAGCACGACCTCCGAGCCCTCGCGGCGCACCGCGATCCGGACCGTGCCTTCCTCGTCCTTCTTCGCCTTGCGGCGCTCGGCGGGCGACTCGATGCCGTGCGCGACGGCGTTGCGGAGCATGTGCTCCAGCGGCGCGGTCATGCGCTCCAGCACGTTGCGGTCGAGCTCGCCCTGCGCGCCCTCGAGCTTGAGCTGCACCTGCTTGCCGGTGTCGGCCGCGGCCTGGCGCAGCACGCGGCGCAGGCGCGGCACCAGCGCCTCGAACGGCACCATGCGCGTGCGCATGAGGCCTTCCTGCAGCTCCGAGCTCACGCGCGACTGTTGCAGCAGCAGCGTTTCGTAATGGCGGACCTGGTCGTCCAGCGACTGCTGCAGGCTGCTCAGGTCGGCCGCGGACTCGGCCAAGGCGCGCGAGAGCTGCTGCAGGGTCGAGAAGCGGTCGAGCTCGAGCGGGTCGAAGGTCTGGTCGCCCATGTCGTGCTCGCGCTGGTAGCGCGCGATGATCTGGGCTTCGGTCTCGCTGTCGAGGCGGCGCAGCTGGTCGCGCAGGCGCGCGTTGGTCTGCTCCATTTCCACCATCGCCGCGCGGAACGCGCCGAGCTGCTGCTCCAGGCGGGCGCGGTAGATGGCGACCTCGCCCGCGTAGTTGACGAGGCGGTCGAGCAGGTCGGCGCGGATGCGCACCTGCTCCTGCGGCGCGCGCACCGCGGCGTCGTCGTCGTCGCGGGCGACGTCGGCGACCGGCGCCGACAGCGGCTTGAGTTCCACCCGTGGCGCGGGCACCGGCGTGGACGGGCGCGCCGGCGCCTCGCCGGGCGCGAACGACTCGCCGCGCGCACGCGCGTCGAATTCGGCGATGAGCTGCTCCGGCAGCGCGATCGCGCGGCGCTGGCCGACGCGCGTGACCATCGCGTGCAGGCGGTCGAGGCCGCGCTCGAGGGCAGCGACGCCGTCGCGGCCGAGCTCGACGCGCTGGTCGGCGACGGCCTCGAGCAGCGATTCCATCGCGTGGCCCAGCTCGCCCACGGCCATGATGCCGGCCATGCGCGCGCCGCCCTTCAGGGTGTGCAGGTCGCGCTGCAGGCCGACCACCGCGTCGCGCTCGCCCGGCGCGGCGTGCAGCTGCGCGAGCAGCGTGTCGGAGTGGTCGAGGAGGTCGACGCTCTCCTCGACGAAGATGTCGATGAGGTCCAGGTCGAGGCCGGTGACGTCCAGCGGACCATCCGGATCGACGACGCCGTCCGCGGCCGCGGCGGGCTGCGCGGGCTCGGACACGGAGGCCGCGGCGGCGGCCCGCTCGGCTTCGAGGCGCTCGGCTTCGAGGCGCTCGGCTTCGAGGCGCTCGGCTTCGGCCCGCTCGGCTTCGGCGGCTTCGGCCGCCGCGCGCTCGGCCGCCAGGCGCTCGGCCTCGGCGCGTTCCGCGGCCGCGCGCTCCGCTTCGAGGCGTTCGGCCTCCTGTCGCTCCGCTTCCAGGCGCTCGGCTTCGGCGCGCTCCGCGGCGGCGCGCTCGGCGGCGAGCCGTTCCGCTTCCGCCTGCTCCGCCGCGAGGCGCTCGGCTTCCAGGCGCGCGGCCTCGGCCTGCTCGGCCGCCGCGCGCTCGGCTGCCGCACGTTCGGCTTCGAGGCGCTCGGCTTCGGCGCGCTCGGCCTCGGCGCGTTCCGCGGCGAGGCGCTCGGCTTCGAGCACCTGTGCGTCCACGGCATCCTGCCCCGCCTGCGGATCCACGGGTGCCGCGGGAGCCGCGGCGTCGAGGGTCGCCGCAAGGTCGTTGAAACCGGTGAAGTCCACCGACGCCAGCTCGCGCGCCAGCGCGTCCGGGTCGAGCGGCGCGGGCGCGTCGGCCTCGTCCGCCAGCGCCGGCTCCTCGTCGAACGCCACGCCCATCGCCGCGTATTCGTCGGCGGGCGCGATGTCGGGCAGGCTGTCGCGCAGCACCGAGAAGCGCGCGGCGAGCGAAGCGCAATCGGGCACGTGTGGCGCCGGCGCGTGCAGGCCGGCGACCGTGGCGCGCACCGCGGCGGCGAGCGCCGACAGCGCCTCGACGCCTTCGCTCCCGGCGGCGCCGTGCGCCGCGATCAGGCGCTTGAGCCAGGCTTCCGCCGGCGTCAGCGCGTCGGTGATGGACGGCACTTCGGTCATCGCGAAGGCGCCGTTCATGGTGTGGATCGCACGCAGCAGCGTGTCGTCGGCGATGGCCTGGCCCTCGCCCGCGGACTGCAGCCAGCGGTCCACCGTGGCCATGTGCCCGCCGACTTCCGCGTCGAGGATCTCGAGCAGCACCTGGTCCACGCTGGCGGGAATACCCGCGGGCTCCGCCGGTTCCGCGGCCACGGCTTCCGGCGCGGCCGGCGCTTCGGGCTCGAGCGCCGCGGCGGGCGCCTCGGCAACCTCGGGCGCGGACGGCGCCGGCGCGCCGGCCGGCTGGTGGAACACGTCTTCGCCGGCCGCCACCCGGTCGGCGACGGCCTGGATGGCTTCCAGCTCCGCGGCGGCGAGCCCGCCGTCGCCGCGCAGCGCGGCCAGCAGGCCGGGCAGCGCGTTGTAGCTCTGCTCCACCAGCGCCACGACCGCGGCGCTCGGCGGCCGCGAACCGTCCAGCACGCGGTTGAGCATGTTCTCGGTCTTCCACGCGAATTCGCCGAGCGTGCGCGCGCCGACCAGGCGGCCGCTGCCCTTCAGCGTGTGGAAGACGCGGCGGATGGGCCGCAGCTTCTCGAGGTCCTCGGGCGACTGCCGCCACTCGGGGAGCAGCGCGCGCAGGTTGCCGATCTCCTCGTCGAACTCCTCGAGGAAGATCTCGCGGATCTCGTCGTCGATTTCGTCGCCCGTGGCCTCGAATCCGCCGGCGTTGCCGGCGCCGACGGGCGCCGGGGCATGCGCGGGCGGGGCCGGCGGCGCGACGGGCTGCACCGGGGCCGGCGGCGGCATCGTCGGCGCGGCCTCGGCGGGCGCTTCATCCCCTTCCGCGAGCGCGAGCCCGTCGTCCTGCACGTCGGCCGCCACCGGGGGCGGCGCCACGGGCATCGGCTCGGGCGCGGGCACCGGCCAGTAGCCGAGCGCCTCGAGGCTGTTGCGCGCGATGTCGAGGATGTCGTCGCGGTTGCCGCGCTGCTCGCGCAGCGCCTCGAGGTAGTACTCCAGGCTCGCCAGCGCGTCGGCGAGCGTGTCGAGCTGGCGGCCGCTGGGGACGCGGCGCTTGCCGAGCAGCTCGCGCTCGGTGTACGCGCGCACGCCGGCGAGGTACTGCGCGGGCTGCGGCAGGTCGAGCATCTGCAGCGCGCCGGCCACTTCGCCCAGCAGGCGCGGCACCTCGGCCAGCTCGCCGTGCTCCCAGCCGGTTTCCACGAACGCGACGAACGCCTGGCGCGCGTCGGCGAAGTTGGCGATGGCCTCGCGGGCCAGCACCTCGGTGACCTTGCGCGATTCGCTGGCGAGCAGCGCGTCGGCGTCCGCGTCGTGGCCGCCGAGGCTGGCGACCTGTTCGTCGAGCGACGCGTCCACGTAGAGCAGCGCCGAGGCGATGTCGAGCAGCGCACCCTCGTCCGCGGGGCGCTCGCCGGCGACGATCGCGCCGAGCGCGTCGCGCTGGCGCTGCACGAGGCCGCGCGCGGCCTCGAGGCCGAGCATGCCGAGGGTGTCGGCGATGGTGCCGAGCGCCGCGGCCTGCGGCGCCAGTTCCGACGCCTGCGACTGGCCGCCGCGCACGTGCAGGTCGAGCGCGTCCTTGACCCGCAGCAGGTCCTCCTTGATCGCGGCGGACACGGTGTCCAGCAGCGCGCGGTTGTGGCCGGCGATGCTGCCCTGCGCGTGCGCGATCTCGGTCTCGCTGGCCTGCACTTCGAGGTCGAAGGTTTCGCGCAGGCTGCGCAGCGACGGATGGTCGCTGTCGTTCTGCGCGACCTGGTACAGCAGCTTGCGCGCCGGCTCCAGCGCGGCGTCGGCGCGCCCGGGCGCGCCGGAGCGCGCCTCGGCCTGGCGGCGCGCCTCGGCGACGACGTCGCCGAACGCGTCGCGCAGCGCCGGGGTCGGGCGCATCGCGCCGTCGCGCAACGCCGACGCGACCGCCGACGCCACCCAGTACATGCGGCGCGCGCCCTCGTCGCCGGTGGCGGCGAACAGCGCGTCGGTGGCGGAGGCGAGCTTCGCCGCGGCCTCGGGCCATTCCGACAGCGCCTGCTCGAGCTGCACGAGCTGGCCCGCGGCGTCCGCGGGCTCGCGCATGGGCGCGCCGCTGCCGAAGGCCGCCGGCAGCGGACGCTGCAGGCCGGGCGAAAACAGCGCGCTCTCGTCCACGCCCGGTTCGCCGCGCGCCGCGCGCACTTCGTTGAGCAGCGGCAGCAGCACGACCGGGATGTCCTTGTGGCCGCCCTGCAGGCGCTCGAGGTAGTCCGGCAGCAGCACCACGCCGCGCATCAGCGTGGCGCAGGCGTCGTCGCGCGCGGCGACGCGGCCGGCGCGCAGCGCCTCGGCGAGCAGCTCCATTTCCTCGGCGATGCGCGCGGGCGCGTACAGCTCGACCATGCGCAGCGTGCCCTGCACCTCGTGCAGGCGCGCGGCGCACGTGGCCATGTGCGCGGCTTCCGGGTTCTCGGCGAACGCCTCGATCTCGATCCGCGCCTGGCGCAGGGTCTCGTCCAGCTCCGGCTTGATCCAGCCGAGCGTGGTGTAGTCGATCGCGTCGCGCAGCGCTGTCGTCATCTTCCGGCTCTAATCGTCGTCGCTTCGCTGGCGGGCTCAGGCGGGCAGCTTGAAGTCCGCCACCGAGCGGCGCAGGTCCGCCGCGAGCTGGGCCAGGTTTCCGATCGACTGCGCCGTCTGGCTGGCGCCCTGCGAGGTCTGCGCGGTGATCGACTGGATGGTGTTCATCGCCTGGGTGATGTTGGTCGCCGCCGCGGACTGCTGCTGCGCCGCCTGCGAGATGCCCTGGATGAGCTCCGCGAGCGTGGTGGACACGTTTTCGATCTCGCCCAGCGCGGTACCCGCGTCCTCGGCCAGGCGGGCACCCGCCACCACCTCCGCGGTCGTCTGCTCCATCGAGCTGACCGCTTCGTTCGTGTCGGCCTGGATCGTCTGCACCAGCGACTCGATTCGCTTCGTCGCGTTGGACGAGCGCTCCGCGAGTCGCTGCACTTCGTCCGCCACCACCGCGAAGCCGCGGCCCGCCTCGCCCGCCGACGCCGCCTGGATCGCCGCGTTCAGCGCGAGGATGTTGGTCTGCTCGGAGATGTCGTTGATGAGTTCCACGATCGAGCCGATTTCCTGCGACGACTCGCCGAGGCGCTTGATTCGCTTCGACGTCTCCTGGATCTGGTCGCGGATGTTGTCCATGCCCTGGATCGTCTGCCGCACCACGCCCGCGCCGTTGGTCGCGATCTGCACCGAGCGCTGCGCCACTTCCGCGGACTCGGCGGAGTTGCGCGACACCTGGTTGATGCTCGCCGCGATTTCGTTGATCCGGTCCGTGGCCGAGTTGATCTCGGAGGCCTGGTGCTCCGCGGCCTCGGCGAGGTGCATGGCGGTCGCCCGCGTCTCCTGCGCGCTCGACGCCACCTGCACCGAGGTGTCGGTGATCGTCTGCACCAGGCTGCGCAGCTGCTCGACCGCGAAGTTGATCGAGTCCGCGATCGCGCCGGTCATGTCCTCGGTGACCGTCGCCTTCACCGTCAGGTCGCCTTCCGCGAGCGAACCCATCTCGTCCAGCAGGCGCATGATCGCCTCCTGGTTGCGGTTGTTCAGCTCGATGGTGGTCTCGAGGCGCTTGCGCTCGGCGCGGCGGGTCGAGAAGTACAGGCCGACCAGCGAGACCAAGGTCAGGGCGCCGGAGATGATCGAGACCCACACGCCACCGACGATGCTGGTGTCCTTCAGCGAGCCGAAGGCGGTGAGCGAGGCGAACAGGCCTTCCGCGTCGGTCAGCAGCTTGTCCGACCCGGTGGCGATCGCCGCCGCCGCGCTCTGCGCGCGGAACAGGTTCTCGGACGTGCTCAGGATCGCGTCGAGGTCGGTCTTCATCGCGGTCCACAGCGAGTAGGCCTGGTTCAGCGCCGCGACCGCCGCCGGCGCCGTGACCTTCTGCGCCTCGCCGCTGCCGCCCTCGCGGAAGCCCTGCAGCACCTGCTCGAACACGCCGGCGTCGCGCGCGAGCGCGTCGCCCGCGATCTGCGCGCCGGCGCCGCCCGCCTGGATCTCCGCCACGCGGCGGGCCATGGTCGCCGCGAGGATGCCCTCGCGCACCGCCAGGTAGACCTGCGAGGAGGCCGATCCGCCGGCCAGCATCGCGCGCACCACCTCGTCCATCTGCGCCTGCAGCTGCGGCACGCGCTGCACGAAGCTGTTGGCGTTGCCGGCGAAGCCGAGCACCGCGCGCTCGGACTCGACCACCTGCTGCGCGCTGCGGTCCAGCGGCAGCCAGGTCTCGGTCACGGTGTTGATCGGGCCACCGACGCCGGGCGCCTGGCCGTAGTTGGTGTTGAGCGTGCCGATGTCGGCGTTGATCTGCTGGCGGGTGACCTTGAACGCGGCGAACGCGTCCGCGTCGCCCGCCACCGCCTCGCGGCCCTGGTTGGCCAGCTTCTGCGAGTTCACCTGCAGGTTCGAGGCCGCGGCCGAGGCGCCGCCGAGCAGGCGCGCCTTGTAGATCGAGTAGATGGTGTTCGCACCGAAGACCAGGAGCGATACGACCAACAGGAAGGACCAGAAGCGGGTGGCGCTGCTGCGGCCCTTGGCGGTGCTATCCATCACGGTGCTCATGGTTCGACCTCGGTTCTTCCGTCGTTCGCGGCGTCAGGCCGCGGCTTGCCTGAATTCGGGCGTGCGGGCCAGCTTCTGCAGGCTGAAGATGGCCCAGGTGTCGTCGCCGAGCCGGTACGCGCGCTCGACGAAATGGGTGTAGCGGCCGTCCGCGAGCCCGCGGACCGCGTCGTCGCCGGCGCGCTGCTCGTCGGTGAAGCTGCGCTGGCCGTAGAGCTCGTCGATCGTGACCGCGACGTCGCCGCCGGGCTGGCGCACGATCAGCACGCGCTGGCCCTCGTGCAGCACCGTGCGCTCGCCCTCGAGGAACTGCTTCAGGTCCACGATCGGCAGCAGGTTGCCGCGCACGTTGGCCACGCCGAGCATCCACGGCTGCGCGCCGGGCACCGGCGTCACCTGCGGCATCGGCAGGATCTCGACGACCTCGTCGAAGCCGGCGGCGAGGCGCCGGCGGCCGACGCGGAAGCCGACGCCGCGCCACAGGCCCGGCGCGTCCAGCTGCTCCGGCAGGCCGGCGACGTGCGCGAGGCTGCGCCGCTCGTAGTCGGCCAGGATCGCGAACGGGCCGCCTGCGGCCATCTCAGCCACCGACCAGCTCGTTGATGCGGGCGGCCAGCGCCTCGGGGTTCGGCGGCTTGACGATGTAGTCCTTCGCGCCCTGGCGCAGGCCCCAGGCGCGGTCGGTCTCCATGTTCTTGGTGCTGACGATCACCACCGGGATGTTGCCGGTGGCCTCGTCGCGCGCCAGCGCGCGCGTGGCCTGGAACCCGTTCATGCCCGGAAGGATCACGTCCATGAGCACCAGGTCGGGCCGTTCGCGCTTGCACAGCTCGATGCCTTCCTCGGCGCTGCCCGACGACAGCACCTGGTGGCCGTTCTTCTCGAGCATCTGGGTCAGGACGGCGACGTCGGTCGGCGAGTCCTCGATCAACAGGATGCGTGCCATAGGTTTTGCCCTACCCCCCCGGTCAGGCGTTGACGTGCTTGCGGATGGCGTCGAGGAGTTCCTCGCGCGTGAAAGGCTTGGTGACGTACTGCTCGGAGCCGACGATGCGGCCGCGGGCCTTGTCGAACAGGCCGTCCTTGGAGGACAGCATGATCACCGGCGTCGACTTGAACAGCTGGTTGTTCTTGATGAGCGCGCAGGTCTGGTAGCCGTCCAGGCGCGGCATCATGATGTCGACGAAGATGATCTGCGGCTGCTGGTCGGCGATCTTGGCCAGGGCCTCGAACCCGTCCGTGGCGGTCACCACGTCAGCGCCTTCGCGCTTGAGGAGGGTCTCGGCGGTCCGCCGGATCGTCTTCGAATCGTCGATCACCATCACTCGGAGGCCATCGAGGCTTCCGGTGCGGCTGTCGTCTGGCGTCATTGCTACTCCCCTGCGCGGGGCTCGTGAGTGCCGGCCCTGCTGCGAAGCACCTATATCCCAGCCTCCGGCGACAGTGTCAAGTTTTCGTTGGCCGGACCGTGCGCCCGACCACGTTGTACCGTCGCCTGGGGGTTCCGCCCGCTGCTAACATGGCGGTTTCCGCAGCGGACGCCCCCGCATGGTGCTCGACATCGTCGTGGTGATGGATCCGATCGGGTCCATCCGGATCGCCAAGGATTCGACCTTCGCGATGCTGCTGGAAGCCCAGCGGCGCGGGCACCGGCTGCATTACGTGGTCCCCGGCGGCCTGGGCGTGCGCGACGGCGCCGCCACCGCCCGCCTCACCCCCCTCCAGGTCCGCGACGACCCGGCCGACTGGTTCACCCTCGGGCCGGCCGCCCGCCGCCCGCTGGGCCGGGGCGACGTGGTGCTGATGCGGACCGACCCGCCGGTGGACAGCGAGTACATCCACGACACCCAGGTCCTGGGCCTGGCCCAGGCGGCGGGGGCGCTGGTGGTCAACGACCCCCAGGGCCTGCGCGACGACAACGAGAAGCTGGCCGCGCTGCGGTTCCCGCAGTGCTGCCCGCCGACCCTGGTCTCCCGCGATGCCGCCGAGCTCAAGGCCTTCGTGGCCGAGCACGGCCAGGCCGTGCTCAAGCCCCTGGACGGCATGGGCGGGCGCTCGATCTTCCGGGCCGCGGCCGGGGAGCCGAACCTGAACGTGATCCTGGAGACCCTGACCGAGGGCGGGCGCCGGCTGGCCATGGCCCAGCGCTGGCTGCCCGAGATCGCGGCCGGCGACAAGCGGATCCTGCTGGTGGACGGCGAGCCGGTGGACCATTGCCTGGCCCGGATCCCCCAGGGCGACGAGTTCCGCGGCAACCTGGCCGCCGGCGGCCGCGGCGAGGCCCGGCCGCTCAGCGAGCGCGACCGCTGGATCGCCGCCCAGGTGGGCCCGGAGATGAAGCGCCGCGGCATGCTGTTCGTGGGCCTGGACGTGATCGGCGACTGGCTCACCGAGGTCAACGTCACCAGCCCGACCTGCATCCGCGAGATCGACAAGGCCTGTGGCACCAACATCGCCGGGCTGCTGTTCGACGCCATCGAGAAGCGGGCGCGGGGGTGAACGCGGTGGCGGCGGCGCCACGGGTCGGCGAGCGCGAGCGGCTGCACGCGACCATGGTGCTGTCGCTGCTGGTGCACGCCCTGCTGATCCTCGGCGTGGGCTTCGCGCTCGAGTCCGGGGCGCCGGTGATGCCGACGCTGGACGTGATCCTCACCCAGGCGCGGAACGCGCTGACCCCCGAACAGGCGGACTTCCTCGCCCAGGCCAGCAACCGCGGCGGCGGCGAGGACGACGTCGCGCGCCGGCCGCGCGACAGCCAGGCGGGCCTGGCGCCCAAGCCGGAGCTGGGCATCGCCCCGCGGGAGATGCGCGCGCAGGCGCCGCATCCCGCCCCGCCGCCGAGCGCGCGGGTGCTGTCGAGCACCGCCGGGCCGACGCCGGCGCCGACGGCGCGGGAAACGCCCAAGACCGAACCGGCCCGGCTGCCGGACGGCGCGCAGCCGGTGCCCGAGGACCTGGCGATGGCGCGCCTGGCCGCGGAGATCGACGCGAGCACGCGCCTGTACGCGCGCCGGCCCTCGCGCAAGTTCGTTTCCGCCAGCACGCGCGAATATGCGTGGGCGGCCTACCTGCGCGCATGGGTAGACCGGGTCGAGCGCGTCGGCAACCTCAACTACCCGGACGAAGCGCGGCGCCGGCGCCTCGCGGGCACGGTGGTGATCAACGTCGGCATCCGCCGCGACGGCAGCGTGGAGAGCGCGACGATCGTGCGCTCCAGCGGTCTGCCGCTGCTCGACGACGCCGCGCTGCGCATCGCGCGCCTGGCCGAGCCCTACCCGCCGCTGCCGCGCACGCGGGAGGATCCCGACATCCTCAACGTCGTGCGCACCTGGGAATTCATGCCCGGCGGCACCATGCAGGACACCAACGCCGGAGGCGCGCGATGAGCCAGTTCGAATACCTGTCGGTGCTGGTCTCGATCATCGTCGGCCTGGCGGTGACGCAGCTGCTGTCGGGCGCGGCGCGGCTGGTCCAGCTGCGCCGCCGCATCCGCATGCACGCGCCGACGCTGCTGTGGATGGCGACGCTGTTCCTGGTGGACGTGGAGGTGTGGTGGGTCGCGTTCGAGCGGCGCGCGGTAACCGAGTGGCACTTCTTCGGCTTCCTGCTCTACCTGCTCATCCCGGTGATGCTGTTCCTGCTGTGTTACCTGGTGCTGCCCGACCTGGGCGACGAGGACGGCGTGGACCTGCGCGACAACTTCGAGAACAACCGCGTGTGGTTCTTCTGCCTGCTCGCCGGCATCGCCGCGGTGAGCCTGGCGGAACAGGCCCTGCGCGGCGGGCTGGTGCGCTTCGACGCCGACGTCGGGTTCCGGGTCGCGTTCGCCACGGTGGCGCTGGCGATGGCACGGGTGCGCAGCGAGCGCGTCCATGCCTGGAGCGCGGCGGCGGTCCTGCTGCTCATCTTGGGCTACATCGCCCTGCTGTTCGTGGACCTGCGATGAACCTGCTCGCCTTCGAGACCTCCACCGAAGCCTGTTCCGTGGCGCTGTGGCGCGACGGCGAGGTGCGCGAGCGCTTCGAGGTCGCGCCGCGCCGCCACGCGGAGCTCGCGCTGCCGTGGGCGGACGCGCTGCTCGCCGAGGCCGGCATCGCGCGCGCGCAGCTCGACGCGATCGCGGTAGGCCGCGGGCCGGGCGCGTTCACCGGCGTGCGCCTGGGCGTGGCCATCGCGCAGGGCATCGCGCTGGCGCTGGACCGCCCGGTGCTGCCGGTGCCCACGCTGCTCGCCCTCGCCGCGCAGGCCGCGGACGGGCGCGTGCTCGCCGCGATCGATGCGCGCATGGGCGAGGTCTACCTCGGCGCGTTCGCGCGCGAGGGCGACGGCTGGCGCGCGTTGCAGGCCGAGGCCGTGGGCGCGCCGGATGCGATCGCGCTGCCGGACGGCGACGGCTGGGCCGGCGTGGGCACCGGCTTCGACGCGGCCGGTGGCGCCTTGCGCGCGCGGCTCGGCGCGCGGCTCGCGCGCGTGGACGCGGCGGCGCTGCCGCATGCGGCGGACGTGGCCAGGCTCGGCGCGGCGATGTTCGCGCGCGGCGAGGCGGTGCCGCCGGAGCGGCTGGAGCCGGCCTACCTGCGCGACAACGTCGCGCTGACGCTCGCCGAGCAGGCATCGGCGTCGGCGGCGAAGAAGGCCTCGACCTCCGACAGCGAGCGCGTCGCCGGGAACGGCGGCAGCGATTCGAGGAACACGCGGCCGTAGGCGCGGCCGGTCAGGCGCGGGTCGCACAGCACCAGCACGCCCCGGTCGCGCTCGGTGCGGATCAGGCGGCCGACGCCCTGCTTGAGCGCGATCGCCGCCTGCGGCACCTGCTCGTCCATGAACGGATTGCCGCCGGCGCGGCGCACCGCCTGCAGCCGCGCCTCGAACACCGGGTCGTCCGGCGCCGCGAACGGCAGCTTGTCCACCACCACCACGCTCAGCGCGTCGCCGGCCACGTCCACGCCCTCGCGGAAGCTCGCCGCGCCGAGCAGCACGCCGTTGCCGGAGGCGCGGAAGCGCTCCAGCAGCTGCGCGCGCGGCGCCTCGCCCTGCACGAACAGCGGCCACGGGCCGTCGCGTAGCGCTTCGGCCGCCTCGCGCAGCGCGCGGTGCGAGGCGAACAGCACGAAGGCGCGGCCGCCCGACGCGCGCAGCACCGGCCGGATCGCGTCCACCACCGCGGCGGTGTAGCCGCGCGACATCGGCTCGGGCAGGCCCGGCGGCAGGTAGCACAGCGCCTGCGCGTCCCAGTCGAACGGGCTGGGCTCGAGCAGCGTGCGCGGCGCGTCCAGGCCGAGGCGCGCGGCGACGTGGTCGAAGCCGCCCGCCACCGACAGCGTGGCCGAGGTGAAGATCCAGGCCGCGCGCGACTGCTCGCGGTGCGCGCGCAGCGGGCCTGAGACGTCGAGCGGCGTGCGCTGCAGGCGGAAGCCGCGCGGCGTCAGCTCGAACCAGAACACATCGTCGCCTTCGCCGGCGCCCCAGCGCTCGAGGCGCGAGGCGAACTCCAGCGCGCGCGCGTGGCAGGCATCCAGCCCGGGCGAGGCTTCGCGCAGCGGCGCGAGCGCGGCGGCGAGCGCCGCCAGCGACTCGCCGAGGCCGGCGAGCGCGTCGGCGACCCCGGGTTCGGCGCAGGCACGCTCGCGCGTGGCGCGCACCGGCAGTGCGTCCATCGCCAGGCGCAGCAGGCGCGTCGCCTGCTCCAGCCGCTGCGCCGGCGCCTGCAGCGCGGCCAGCGCACCGTCCACGCCGTCGCACTCGCGCAGCGCGTCGCGCGCGAGCTCCACCAGCGGGCGCGCGCCCAGGCCTTCGCCGAAGAACTGCGCCGCCAGCTCCGGCAGCTGGTGCGCCTCGTCCACGACGAAGGCCTGCGCGCCCGGCAGGATCTCGCCGAAGCCCTCCTGCTTCAGCGCGAGGTCGGCGAGCAGCAGGTGGTGGTTGACCACCACCAGGTCCGCGGCCTGGGCGCGCTGCCGCGCCTGTACCACGAAGCATTCCGCCCAGAACGGGCATTCGCTGCCGAGGCAGTTCTCCGCCGTGCTGGTCACCATCGGCAGCACGGGCGAATCCTCGGGCAGGCCTTCGATCTCGGCGAGGTCGCCCATGCGCGTGCGCCCGGACCAGGCGACGATGCGCTCGAACAGCGCGACCTGCGCGCGGTCGCCGAAGGTCGCGGCGCCGCGCGCCTGCTCGGTGCGGTAGCGGCACAGGTAGTTGGCGCGCCCCTTCAGCAGCGCGCTGCGCAGGCCGACGCCGAGCGCGTCGCGCACGCGCGGCAGGTCGCGGTGGTACAGCTGGTCCTGCAGCGCGCGCGTGCCGGTGGAGACGATCGCCTTCAGGCCGGACAGCAGCACCGGCACGAGGTAGGCATAGGTCTTGCCGGTGCCGGTGCCGGCCTCGGCGAGCAGCGCCTCGCGCGCCTCGAGCGCGCCGGCGACGGCCTCGGCGAGCCGCTGCTGGCCCGGCCGCGCACGGAACCCGGGAATCGCGGCGGCGAGCGCGCCGCCTTCCGCGAGTGCGGCGCCGCTGAGCTCGGACAGCGTGGACATCGTCAGTAGCGGGCGGGCGCGGCCACCGTGCAGGCGTCGCGCCGTGCCTGCGCCTCGACCGCGCCGGCACCGTCGCCGGCGGCGATGCGCGCCAGGCGCACGGTTTCCTGGTGGCGACGGCACAACGGCCCGACCTTGCCGCCGAGCTCCCACGCGCGCCTGGCGTGTGCTTCGGCCGTGGCCAGGTCGCCGAGCAGCACCGCGGCCTCGGCGCGCTCCTGCAGCAGCGCCGGATCGTCGGGCACGATGCGCAGCGCGTGGTCGAGCGCCGCCGCGGCGTCGGCGATGCGACCTTCCGCCTCGAGGCGCTGCGCCTGCTCGCGCAGGTCCTCGACCATCGGGTCGCGCAGCGGCTGCACCGCCAGCTCGGTGTCGTCCTGGCCGCCCGCTGCGCGGATCGCCGCGACCATCGCGCGCGCGCCCGGATCCACGCCCGCCTTCGCCGGCTTCGTCACCGGCGGCGCGGCGCAGGCCGCGAGCGCGAGCGCGCAGGCGGCGGCGAACGCATGGCGAAGCGCGCGCGTCGTCATGGCGCCACCGGTGCGTTCGGTTGCGCGGGTTGCGGCGGCGGCGCACGGCGCGCCGGATCCTCGCGGCCCCAGCCGAACCAGCTGCGCCAGCCGCCGGAGGATTCTTCCGCGGCTTCTTCCTGCTGCTGGTAATACGGATCGAAGTACGAGCACGGCTGGTACGGCGGCGCGAACCCGGCGACGAAGGCGAAGTGCCGCGCGTCCGGGCAGCCCGGGTCGGTGCTCGCCCCGCCCTGCACCCATTGCCAGTCGAGGCCCTTGCCGCTCACCTTCAGCGGCGCGCTGGGCAGGCGCGAGAAGATCCCGGACCACACGCGCATCGCGCCGGTCGCGCCGTACAGGCCGGTGGGCGCGTTCTGGTCGTTGCCCACCCAGACCACCGCAAGGTGGTCGCCGGTCCAGCCGGCGAACCAGCTGTCGCGGCTGTCGTTGCTGGTGCCGGTCTTGCCGGCGGCATTGAGGTGGCCCAGGCCGTCGGCGACGAGCTGGCGGCCGGTGCCGCCGGTGACCGCGTACTGCAGCGCGATGGTGACCAGGCGCGCGGCGATGGCGTCGCCCTCCTGCGCCGGCGCCGGCGCCTTGTCGTAGCGCTTCACCACCTTGCCGTCCTGGTCGATCACGCCGCGCACCGCGTGCAGCGGCTGCACTTCGCCGCCGGATGCGAGGAACTGGTAGAGCTGCGCCATCGCATAGGGGCTCTGGTCGGTCGAGCCCAGGATCAGCGACGGGTTGGGATCGGCCCGGATGCCGGACAGCGTGCGCACCAGGTCGGCGATGCGGCGCGGCCCGACCTGCATGCCCAGGCGCACCGTGGCCTGGTTCCAGGAATGCGCGAGCGCGTCGATCAGGCGCACGGTGCCGTGGCTGCGACCGTCGGAATTGCCCGGCGTCCAGCGCTTGCCGGTGTCGAGCGTGACCGTGACCGGGCTGTCGTCCAGGAAGCTCGCGAGCGACCAGCGCCCCGGCTGCGCCAGCGCCAGCAGGTACACGAACGGCTTGATGATCGAGCCCACCGGCCGCTTCGCCTCGACCGCGCGGTTGAAGCCGTGCCGCGTCGGCTCGCGGCTGCCGACCACGGCCAGCACCTCGCCGTCGTGCACGTCGGTGAGCACCAGCCCCGCCTGCAGCGGCGGCCCCTTGCGCCGGTCGAGCTGCTGCAGCGTGCGCACCACGGCGCCCTCGGCGTAGGCCTGCGCCGACGGCGACATGCCGGTCATCACCGTCAGCCCCGCGCCCTGCAGCGCGTCCGCCGGGTAGTCGCGCGCGAGCTGGCGGCGCACCAGGTCCACGTACGCCGGGAAGCGGTTGGCGGAGGTGCTGCCGGGCGCGGTGGTGATGCCCAGCGGCGCGGCCTTGGCGCGCGCCAGCTCCTCGGCGGTGATCAGCCCGGTCTCGTGGAACTTCTCCAGCGCGAAGTTGCGGCGCGCCCGGGCGCGGTCCGGATGCTTGCGCGGGTCGTACCACGACGGGCCGCGGATGATGCCGACCAGCAGCGCGATCTGCGCGGTGCCCAGGTCGCGCAGGTCGCGCCCGAACCAGTACTCGGCGCCGGCGGCCACGCCGCGGATCTCCTGCGAGCCGCGCTGCCCCAGGTACACCTGGTTGAGGTAGGTCTCGAGGATCGTGCTCTTGTCGTAGCGCGCTTCCAGCAGCAGCGCGTACAGGATCTCGTTGAACTTGCGGCTGAGCGTCTGCTCGCTGCCGATGCCGAGCAGGCCGCTGCGCGCGAGCTGCTGGGTGAGCGTGCTCGCGCCCTGCAGGGTCTCGCCGCCGGACTTCACGGTCACGAACAGCGCGCGCAGCATGCCGCTGGGGTCGATGCCGTGGTGGTGGTTGAAGTCGCGGTCCTCGACCGCCTGCAGGCCGGTGACGAGCAGTTCCGGCACGTCGTTGAGGCGGACGAGGCGGCGCTCCTCCTGCTTCTGGCCGTACAGCGTGGCGATGCGCGCCGGGTCCAGGCGCGCGCCGCCGATCGGGCGGTTGCGCGCGAGGTCGCGCAGCGAGGCCACGCGTCCGCCCGCCAGCACGACCTCGATGCGGCTCGGGCCGACCGGGCCGGTCACGTCCTGGAAGCCGCGGCTGGCGATGCGCCAGCGGCTGCCTTCGTGGCTGTAGGTGCCGGGGCGCACGCCGGCGCCGTCGTCCTGGTAGGACGCGGCGTCCAGCTCGGTCTTGAGCGTCGCCGCGTCCATCGCCATGCCCGGCGCGAGGTGCAGCGGGCGCGCGTAGACGCGGGTGGGGAGCTGCCAGCGCAGCTGGCCGAAACGTTCGCCCACCTGGTGGTTCAGGTACGCCACATAAGGAATGAGGAAACCGAGGCCGAGGCCGATGGCGGCCAGGCCCCAGGTGAGGAGGCGTCGGCGCCAGTCGCCCCCGCCGGCATGGCCTTGGTCGTCGTCCCGGGTTTCGTCTTCGATGCGCGGCATGGGCGGTTCCGGCCTGCGCGGCAGGCGCGTGGATGCGACAATGGCCCTGCTGGGCCGGCGAAGCGCCGAGTCTAGCGCAGGCGGCGCGAACGGCCCGCGCCTGCGTTCTCCCTTCAGTCAGCCGGAGTGCAGCGGTTTGTCGGCAGAAGCCCGGTTCCTGGTCGAGCGGATGGCGGGATTGCTGCAGCGCGGACTGGCCAGCCTGCGCACCCGCGGCTGGCGCGCGACGCTGGCGCACGCCCGGCAGCGCCTCGCCCCGGTGCCTGCCCCGGCCACGGACCTCTATCGCCCGCCCGCGGGCCCCTTCGCGCCCTTCGGCCTGCCCGCGTCGGACGCCCCGCGCGCGAGCATCGTCATCCCCGTGTACGGGCAGCTGGCGCACACCCTCGCCTGCCTGCGCGCGCTGGCGGCGCATCCGCCGCGCGCCGCCACCGAGGTCATCGTGGTGGACGACGCTTCGCCGGACGACACCCCGGCGGTGCTGCCGCGGATCGGCGGGCTGCGCTACCACCGGCGGGCGGCCAACGGCGGCTTCATCGCTGCCTGCAACGACGGGGCGGCGCTGGCGCGCGGCGACGTCCTGGTGTTGCTCAACAACGACACCGTGCCGCAACCGGGCTGGCTCGACGCGCTGCTCGACACGTTCGACGCGGAGCCCGACGCGGGCCTGGTCGGCGCGCAGCTGCTGTATCCCGACGGCCGGCTGCAGGAAGCCGGCGGCGTGGTGTTCCGCGACGGCAGCGCCTGGAACTACGGGCGCTTCGGCTCGCCCGCCGATCCGCGCCACGCCTACCTGCGCGACGCCGACTACGTCAGCGGCGCCGCGATCGCGATCCCGCGCGCGCTGTTCGCCGCGGTCGGCGGCTTCGACCCGCACTACGCCCCGGCGTACTACGAGGACACCGACCTCGCCTTCGCGATCCGCGCCGCCGGCCGGCGCGTGCTGTACCAGCCCGCGGCGCGCGTGGTGCACGACGAGGGCGCCACTTCCGGCACCGACACCGCCAGCGGACCGAAGGCGGCGCAGGTGCGCAACCGCGAGCGCTTCGCCGCGCGGCGCGAAGCCGAACTTGCCTCGCACCTGCCGCCGGGCACGGTGCCGACGCCGGCGCTGCTGCACCGCGACCAGCCGCAGGTGCTGGTGGTGGACGCGCTGGTGCCGCGGCCCGACCACGATTCCGGGTCCTTGCGGCTGGTGAACCTGATGCGGCTGCTGCGCGAGGAAGGCGCGCACGTCGTGTTCCTGCCGGCCGGACGCGAGGGCGCCAGCCGCTACACCGAGGCCCTGCAGCGGATGGGCATCGAGGCCTGGCACGCGCCGTTCGTGCGCGGCCTGCCGGCATGGCTGCGCGAGCACGGGCCGCGCTTCCGCAGCGTGCTGGCCAGCCGCCACTACGTCGCGCGCGAACTGCTGCCGCTGCTGCGCGCGCATGCGCCGCAGGCGCGGGTGGTGTTCGACAGCGTGGACCTGCACTACCTGCGCGAGCGCCGCGAGGCGGAACTCGCCGGCGACCGCGCGCTGCTGCGCATGGCCGAGCGCACGCGCAGGCGCGAGCTCGAGGTGGTGGCGCGCAGCGACGCCACGTTCGTGGTGAGCGCGGCGGAACGCGAGCTGCTCGCGCGCGAGGCGCCCGGAGCGCAGGTGGAGGTCGTTTCCAACCTGCACCGCGTCGCCGGCCCCGGCCGCCCGTTCGCGCAGCGGCGCGACCTGGTGTTCGTCGGCGGCTTCCGGCATCCGCCGAACGCCGACGCGGTGCGCTGGTTCGCGCGCGAGGTATTCCCGCGCATCCGCGAGGCGCTTCCCGGGGTCGCGTTCCACTGCATCGGCAGCGAGCCGCCCGAGGACATCCGCGCGCTCGCGGCCCTGCCCGGCATCGAGGTCCACGGCCACGTGCCCGACATCGATCCGTACATGGACGGCTGCCGCATCGCCGTCGCGCCGCTGCGCTACGGCGCGGGCGTGAAGGGCAAGGTCAACCTGAGCATGGCGCACGGCCAGCCGGTGGTGGCGACGCCCTGCGCGGTGGAAGGCATGCACCTGGTGGACGGCGAGGACGTGCTCGTGGCCGGCGACGCCGCCGCGTTCGCCGACGCGGTGCTGCGCCTGTACCGGGACGAGGCGCTGTGGCAGCGGCTCGCGGCGGGGGGCCTCGCCAACGTCGAGCGCCACTTCTCCGCGGACGCGGCGCGTGACGTGGTGCGCCGGATCCTGCTGGCGCCCCGCTAGCCGCTCCGGCGCGCGCGCTCGACGCCCGGCAGCGCTTCGAGGCGCCCGAGCAGCCGCGCAAGGTGCCCGAAGTCCGTCACGCGCACCCGCATCCGCAGGCGCAGGCCGCCGGCGCGCGCCGATCGCGCCTGCTCGCCGTGGATCGCGACGACGTGCGCGTCCTCCTGCGCGATCAGGTTGGTGACGTCCTTGAGCAGCCACTTGCGGTCCACGGCGTCCACCTGCAGGTCGACCTCCTGCCCGGCGCCGGGCTGGGCATCGTCCCATTCCACCGGCAGGCTGCGTCCCGGCTGCGCGGCGGCGAGGCGCTGGTAGGTGGCGCAGTCGGTGCGGTGCACGCTGACGCCGCGCCCACGCGTGAGGTAGCCGGCGACCGGCTCGCCCGGCAGCGGCTGGCAGCAGCGCGCCATCTGCATCAGCAGGTTGCCGACCCCGACCACGGTCGCGGCCGTGCCCTTGCCGGGCTTGCGCCGCGTCGCGCGCGCGGGGGGCTGGCCCGCCCCGGCCGCCGCCGTGCCCTGCGTCGCCGCGGTGCGCGCGCGCTCGTGCTCCGACAGCGCGCGCAGCACCTGGTGCGGGCCGACGTCGCCCAGCGCCACCTGCACGTACAGCTCGTCCACGCTGTCGGCGTTGAAGCGGCGCAACACCGGCGCGAGGTCGGCCTGCTGCAGGCCCACGCGCTTGAGCTCGCGCTCCAGCAGCTCGCGGCCGGCCTGCAGGTTGCGGGCGCGGTCGAGCTTGTGGAACCAGCTGCGCACCTTCTCGCGCGAGCGCGCGCTGGCGAGGAAGCCGTTGGCCGCGACCAGCCAGTCGCGCCGCGGCTCGCCGGTCTTCGCGGTCAGGATCTCGACGCGGTCGCCGCTGCGCAGCTTGTAGTCCAGCGGGACGATGCGCCCGTCCACCTTGGCGCCGCGGCAGCGGTGCCCGACCTCGGTATGCACGTGGTAGGCGAAATCGAGCGGCGTCGCCCCGAGCGGCAGGTCCACCACCTCGCCCTTGGGCGTGAGCGCGTACACGCGGTCCTCGACCAGTTCGCTGTCGAGCTCGCCGAACAGGCCTTCGCCGTCCACGCCGCGGCCGCCTTCGGCGCCGTCCACGTGGGTCTCGAGCAGGCGCCGCATCCACTCGATCTTGCGGTCGAGCGCGGCGTCGGCGGCGGAACGCCCGCTGGCGCCTTCCTTGTAGCGCCAGTGCGCGGCCACGCCGAGTTCGGCCTGGGCGTGCATCTCGAAGGTGCGGATCTGCACCTCGAGGGTCTTGCCCTCCGGGCCGATCACGGCGGTGTGCAGCGAGCGGTAGTCGTTGCGCTTGGGCCGCGCGATGTAGTCGTCGAACTCGCCCGGCACCGGCGTCCACAGCGCGTGCACGACGCCCAGCGCAGCGTAGCAGGCGGCGACGTCGTCCACCATCACCCGCACCGCGCGCAGGTCGTAGAGCTCGCCGATCGGCGCGTTCTTGCGCTGCATCTTCCGCCAGATGCTGTAGATGTGCTTCGGCCGGCCGCTCACTTCCGCACGCAGGCCGTGCGCGCCGAGGGCTTCGCCGAGCGCGCGCTTCACCGCCTCGATGTAGCGCTCGCGGTCCACGCGCTTCTCGTCGAGCATGCGCGCGATGCGGCGGTAGGTGTCCGGCTCGAGGTAGCGGAACGCGAGGTCCTCGAGTTCCCACTTCAGCTGCCAGATGCCGAGGCGGTTGGCGAGCGGCGCATGGATGTCGCGGGTGAGCCGCGCGAGCGCGATGCGTTCCTCCTCCGGCAGCGCCGCGGCGCCGCGCAGCCGCGCGACCTGCCGCGCGAGCAGGACCGGGACCACGCGGAGGTCGCGGACGATCGCGAGCAGCAGCCGGCGCAGGCCCTCGCTGCCGCCGTCGCGCGCGCGGCGCTCGGCATGCAGCTGCCAGACCTGGCCCGCCGCGCGCTGGCCTTCCACCAGCGCCGCGACCTGCGGGTGGCGGCGGGCGATGTGGTCGTGCACGCGCGCTTCCAGGTCGGGCGCGACGTGCAGGATCGCCGCGGCGACGACGTCGCCGTCGGAATCCAGCGCCGCGAGCAGTTCCAGCGTGTCGCGCAGTACCGGCAAGGGATCGCGCAAGGCGGTCGCGCCGGCCTCGATGCCCTCGCGCAGCAGCTTGCGCAGCGGCGCGGGCAACGCGGCGGCGGCGGCTTCGTCGAGGAAGCCGGGCACGAGGGTGCGCGGGTTGGCGTGCTCGGGGGAGGGCACGGTCGAAGGCGTTCGGGGAACCTGCCCCGACATTAGCACCCCGGACGCGGGCTTTGGCGGGGCGGCGACGGCCGCGCCGCCGTCGGTTCAGCCCAGGGCGGCGAGCCGCGCGGCGAGCTTCTTCGGCGACACGCCGCCGCGCGTGCCGAGTTCCTGCGCGAACAGCGACACCCGCAGCTCCTCCAGGTCCCAGCGCAGCGCCTGCCATTCCGGCTCGCCGGCACGGCCGGCGCGCGCCGCGGCCGCGAGCGCATCGGCGAAGGGCTTGAGCTCGAGCATCCGCGCCTGGTCGCGGGCCGGGTCGCGCAACGCGCGCTCGGCGCGCAGGGCCAGCGCGCGCAGGTAGCGGGGATATTCGGCCAGCGCCGCGGCCGGCACGTCGCGCAGGAACCCCGGTGGCACCAGCGCCGCGAGCTGCGCCTGCATGTCGTCGAGGTTGCCCCGCGCCCAGCCGACCAGCTTCGAGTCAAGCCTGGCGCGCACCTCCGCCACCAGGGCCAGGATCGCCTCGGCCTGGCGCAGGCGCTCCACCGCCTCGGGGAACAGCGCCTTGCCGATGGCATCGCGGCGCGCGGCGAAGGCCTGCGGGTCGCGGATGTCGCCCAGGCCTTCGTCCGCGAGCGCGGCGAACGCGCCTTCCACCAGGTCGGCGCGGAGGCTGTCGGCGGTGATGCCGCGCGGCGCGGCCGATTCGATCGCGGCGTACAGCAGCGCGGTCTTCGGCTGCACCGGCAGCTGCCGGCGCGCCTGCTTCATGCGGTCGGCGAGCGCGATGGCGAGCAGCCGGCGCACGCCGCCGGGATGCAGGCGCTCGGCCGTGGCCCGGTCGGCATGCACCACCAGCGAGGCGCTGTCGCCGTCGTCCTGCAGCGCCGGCCAGGCGGGCACGCCGCCGGCCCCCGGCACCTGCACCGGGATCGGCGCGTCGGGGAACCCGCGCAGTCCGCGCCGCGCCATGCCCTGCGCCGCGTGCCGCGCGAAGGCCACGGCCGCGCGCTCGCCGAAGCGCGCGCGCAGCCCGGCGAGATCGCGCGACTCGGCCAGCACGCTGCGCCCGTCGGCGTCGAGCAGGCGCAGGTTGGCGTGCAGGTGCGGCTCGATCGCCGCCGGGTCGAAGTCCGGCGCCGCGACCGGCGCGCCGGTGGCCTTGTGCAGGAAGCGCGCCAGCTCGCCCTCGATGCTGTCGGCGGACGGCTGCGGCCAGGCCTCGGCGAACGCGCGGGCGAAATCCGGCGCGGGCACGAAGTTGCGACGCTGCGCCTTCGGCAGCGAGCGGATCAGGGCCGCGGCCTTGTCGGCGACGAAGCCGGGCGCGAGCCAGGACAGGCGCGCGGCGTCGAGCGCGTTGAGCAGGTGCAGCGGCACCACCACGGTCATGCCGTCGTCGGCCGCCCCGGGCTCGAAGCGGTAGCGCACGGCCAGGCGCGCGTCGCCCAGCGCGAGGTACGGCGGGAACAGCGCCACGTCGCTCTCGTCGCCCGCGAGCAGGTCCTCGCGCGACCACTCCAGCCCGCGCTTCTTCTCCGGCGGCAGGCCGCGATACCACGCGTCCAGCGCCTGCACGTTGTGCACGTCCGGCGGCAGGCGGTCGAGGTACCAGCGCGCCTGCCAGTCCTCGTCCACCACCAGCCCGGCGCGACGCTGCTTGGCCTCCTCCTCGCGCGCCCTGGCCAGCGTGGCCAGGTTGCGCTTGAGGAACGGGCTGCGCGTGTCCACTTCGCCGGTCAGCAACGCGTCGCGCACGAAGATCGCGCGCGCTTCCTCGGGGAACAGCGCGCCGTAATGGATGGGCCGCGCGGGCGCGAGCACCAGGCCGAACAGGCTGACCTGCTCGCTGCCCACCACCCTGCCCTGCCGGCGCGACCAGCGCGGGTCGAAGCGCCGCCGCGCGAGCAGGTGCGGCAGCTCGGCGATGACCCAGTCGGGCTCGATCGCGGCGTTGGTGAGCGCCCAGACCTTCTCGGTGTCGAGCAGCGTCGCCGACAGCACCCACGGCGGCGGCTTGCGCGACAACGGCGAGCCCGGGAACAGCTGGAAGCGCCGCCCGCGCGGGCCCTGGTACTGCGCGGGTCCCTTGCGGTCGCGCCCGTCCGGAAGACGGTTGCCCACCTGCGTCGGCAAGCCCGCGAGCAGCGCGCGATGCAGCGCCACGTACCGCCGCCGCTGCGCCGCCTCGTCCCCCGGCCCTTCGTCCCGTTCCCGGCCCTGGTCCCCCGCGACATCCCATCCAAGCTCGACGCACACCAGCTTCAGCTGCCGGTGCAGTTCCCGCCATTCCCGCAGGCGCAGGAACCCGAGGAAATGCTTTTCGGCCCAACGTCGCAGCTGCGACTGGGTGAGCTCGTCGTGGGCCGCGGCATAGGCGCGCCAGAGATTGGCGATGCCGACGAATTCCGAGCGCGGGTCCGCGAACCGTGCGTGCGCGGCGTCGGCGGCCGCGCGCTGCTCGGCGGGACGCTCGCGCGGATCCTGCACGCCGAGGAAGCTGGCGATGGCGAGCATGTCGGCCAGGCAGCCGTGCGCGTGCGCGGCCACCAGCATGCGCGACAGCTTCACGTCCACCGGCATGCGCGCCATCAGCCGGCCGACCGGAGTCAGGCGCCGGCGCTCGTCCACCGCGCCGAGCTCGAGCAGCGCCTGCCAGCCGTCGGCGATCGCGCGCGGCTCGGGCGGCTCCAGGAACGGGAAGTCCTCGATCGCTCCCAGCCCCAGCGAGAGCATGCGCAGGATCACGCCGGCGAGCGAGGAACGCCGGATCTCGGGATCGGTGTACTGCGGCCGCGATTCGAAATCCGCCTCCGAATACAGGCGGATGCAGGTGCCGGGCGCGACGCGGCCGCAACGGCCCTTGCGCTGGTCGGCGCTGGCGCGGCTGACCGGCTCGACGTGCAGGCGGTCGAGCTTCTGCCGTGGGCTGTAGCGCTTCACCCGCGCCAGGCCCGGGTCCACCACGTAGTGGATGCGCGGAACCGTCAGCGAGGTCTCGGCGACGTTGGTGGCCAGCACGATGCGCCGCTGCGGGCCCGGATGGAACACGCGGTCCTGGTCGCGCGCGGACAGCCGCGCGTACAGCGGCAGCACTTCGGTGTGGCGGTAGCCGCGCTTTTCCAGCGCCTGGTGCGCGTCGCGGATCTCGCGCTCGCCGGGCAGGAACACCAGCGTGTCGCCCTGCGGGCGCTCGCGCATGATCTCGTCGCAGGCGGCGACGATGCCGTCGAGGACGCTGGCGCCTGGACCGTCGCCCTCCCCGTCCGCCTCCAGCGCCTCGAGCGGGCGGTAGCGCACCTCCACCGGATGGCCGCGCCCTTCCACCTCGACCACCGGCGCATCGCCGAAGTGCGCGGCGAAGCGCGCGGTGTCGATGGTCGCGGAGGTGACGATGAGCTTGAGGTCGGGGCGCTTCGGCAGCAGCCGCTTGAGGTAGCCGAGCAGGAAATCGATGTTGAGGCTGCGCTCGTGCGCCTCGTCCACGATGATCGTGTCGTAGCGCGACAGCAGCCGGTCGGACTGGATCTCCGCCAGCAGGATGCCGTCGGTCATGAACTTGACCAGGGTGGACTCGCCGACCTGCTCGCTGAAGCGCACCTGGAAGCCGACGGCGTCGCCCAGCGGCGACTGCAGCTCCTCGGCCACGCGCCGTGCGACCGCGCGCGCGGCCAGGCGTCGCGGCTGGGTGCAGCCGACCATGCCGTCCACGCCGCGGCCGGCGGCCAGGCACAGCTTCGGCAGCTGCGTGGTCTTGCCCGAGCCGGTCTCGCCGGCGACGACCACCACCTGGTGGCGCCGGATCAGTTCGACGATCCGCTCCGCCCGCGCGGCGATGGGCAGCGCCGGGTCCACCGGATGGCGGGCCAGCGCGGCCACGCGCGCCTCGCGCGCGGCGCGCTGGGCGGGGTCGACCATAGGCCGCGTCGATGGGCGTCTTCGCAAATCCACATTTCCATGGCGCGGGGGGAAGGCATATTGTGAAGCCTCCATCCCAAGGAGTCAGGACCATGGCCAAGCAGAAGGCACGCACCGCCAATTCCCGCGCCCCGGGCGCCGCCTCCGCACCCGCGCGCCGGGCGCCCGCCATCGACATCGGCCTCAGCACCGCGCAGCGCGCGAAGATCGCCGACGGCCTCTCGCGCTTCCTCGCCGACGCCTACACGTTGTACCTGCGCACCCACAACTTCCACTGGAACGTCACCGGCCCGATGTTCAACACCCTGCACCTGATGTTCGAGGGCCAGTACACCGAGCAGTGGACGGCGCTCGACCTGGTCGCGGAGCGGATCCGCGCGCTGGGCTACAAGGCCCCGGGCTCCTACGCGGAATTCGCGAAGCTGTCCTCGATGCAGGACGAACCCGCGCCGGAGGACACCGCGGACTGGCGCGAGATGGTGCGCCAGCTCACCGTGGGCAACGAGGCGGTGTGCCGCACCGCGCGCAAGGTGCTGAAGACCGCCGACGCCGCCGGCGACGACCCGACCGTGGACCTCATGACCCAGCGCCTGCAGGTCCACGAGAAGAACGCCTGGATGCTGCGCTCGCTGCTCGAGTAGGCCGCCCCGGGCCCGTCCTACGGGATGCGGGCACGGAACTTCAGCGTGAACTGGGCGTTGCCCGGGTTGAAGACGCCCTTCGGGTTGACGCGGATGCCGGTCACGTTCGGGTCGGTGCCGTCCGGCCCGGGCGTCGGCACGTACGTCCAGGTGGCGCCGCCATCGCTGGAGAACTCGAGGTCGTCGCTGGCGCTGGCCAGCGACGCGAAGGTGTAGGCCAGCCCGCTCGGCGGGCTGCCGTTCGCGAACGCCACGGGCCCGGAACCCGCGCCCGCGAGGTCCGCGACGCGCAGCTCGAGCGGCGCGGGGATCGGATCGGTGACGACCACAGTGCCGCTGTCCACCGGATTCGGCGCCGGATTGGCCACGGCGATGCTGTACTCGACCACCGCGCCCGGGATCGCCTTCGGATGGTCGTTGCCGTTGACCGGATCCCACACCACCGAGGTGAGCTTGACGACGGTCAGCGGCACCGTGCGCGCATTGGTCCACAGGCACGCGACGGCACTGTCGTTGGGCATGGTGATGGTGCGCGACAGCCCGGTGCCGGACACCGGGACCGCGGCGCCGTCCTTCGCCCGGGTGCAGGCGAGCGAGGGCGTGTAGATGGACGCCGTTCCACTGGTGAACGATTCGCCGAGGGTGAGCGTTGCGCCGCCGGGCGCGTTCGCCGTCGCCGCGATGGTGGTCGCGGGCGCGGTGGAACTGCCGGCGGCCGCATCGTTCCCGCCGCCGATCGTCAGCGCCACGGCGTTGCCGGCGACGGCGCCGCTGCCCCAAGCCTTCGACAGGCTCACCTTGCCCGCCACGACCGCGAGCTGGCTGCGCGAATGGGTGATCGCGGGCTGGCCGCTGCCGTCCAGCTCGGTGCCTTCGATCGCCGTCACCACGGCCGTCCAGGTGCCGGTGCGCGGGTTCGCCGGCAGCGTGTAGCTGCCTTCGAAGGTCCTGAGCGCGCCGCTGGACGCCTTCACCGCCATCGCGACGTCGGCGACGCGCACCGTGCCGCCGGCGTCGGTCAGCAGCAGCCTGGCGCCGGTGATGTCCGCGGCGCCGAACGGATCGCTGGCGACCGCCCGCACATGGATCGTGTCGCCTTCCACGTAGCGCGCCTTCCGCGCCTCCGCCGGGTACGGCGTCGCGAAGATGTCCACGCTGTCCACGTTGACCACGGTGGGCGTGGCGAAGCTGAGCGTGCTCGGGCCGCCGTTGTACTGGTACACCTGCACCGCGGAAAGCCCGCCGTTTCGCAGGCGCAGCACCAGCGGCGTGCCGGGCGCGACGTGGACGGGGCCGGTGAAGGCGATGGACAGGCTGGCGCCGGTCACCGACTGGCTGGTGACGCTCTGCGCGCTGCTGGTGCCGAGCGAGGTCGTGCCGGCGCGCAATTCCGCGGTCATCGAACCCGCGAGCAGGCCGCAGAGGAAGCTGCCGTTGCACTTCACCCGCAGGTTCACCGCCGCGTTGCCGGCGAGGGTGAGCTGCTTCGCCAGGCCGGGCGAGAGCGTCCAGTCCAGTGAACTGCCGGCGCCGAGCTGCACGCCGCCGGTGGCCCCGGGGCCGGTGGCGACGCGGCTCATCGTCCGGTCGTCGTACAGGTAGAGGAACTTGCTGCCGGACGCCGGCAACGCCACCTGCGACTGCGAGACCACCACGGTCGGCGCCGAGGGGCTGGCGCCCGGCCCGCCCGGGTTGGCGATGGTCGCGGTGTTGTCGATGGCGGTGCCAGGCGCGACCGTGGCCACGGTCACCTCGAACACGATGGTCGCGGTGCCGTTCGCGGGGACGGAGATGCCGCCCACCGAAAGCTGCGACGCGGTCGATGCGTCCGCGCTGCCCGGCGGCAGGCTCACCACGGCGAGGCCGGTGGTGTGCGCCGGCAGCGCGTCCGTCACCGCCAGGTTGGACGCGGGCGCGCCCGCCGTCTCGCGCAGGGTGATGGTGTAGCGCAGCTTGTCGCCCGGCGCGGCGTCGCCGCCGTTGGGATCCTCCACGGACTTCGTGGAGGTGGACAGGTCGGAGTGGACGATGGCCACGGTGTCGGTGGCGGTCTGGTTGCCGCCGGTGCCGTCGAACATCGGGTGCGCGACCGACGCCGTGTTCTGCAGGGTATCGGGCGCGTCGCCCGCCACCGCCACCGTCAGCACCAGCGTGGGCAGGTCGGCGCCCACCGCCAGCGTGGCGACGCTGCTCGTGCAGGTCACCACCTGCCCCGCCGCGCTGCAGCTCCAGCCGCTGCCGCTGGCGGAGACATAGCTCATCCCGGCCGGCAGCGTGTCGGTCACCGTCGCCTGCCCGACCGCGACCTCCGGCCCGTAATTGTGGACCACGATCGAGAAGCTGTTGTTCGCGCCGGCGGCGAAGGCGCCCGAATGGGTCTTGGCGATGCCGAGGTCCGCGACCGGCGTGTTGGTGGTGCTGATCACCTGCGCCGCCAGCAGCACCAGGTCGTTGCCGGAGCTGTACTCCAGGGTGGCGCCGGTCTGGCCCTCGCGCAGGTACGACGTGACGTTGTAGGTGTCGATGTCCACGCCGTACGCGTTGCCGGCGCAGGTGGTCGGCGTACCGATGGTGGAGTTGTAGTTGTTGTTGCTGGCGTCGCACCCGGTGTTGCGCAGCAGGTGGCCGTCGAAGCGCAGCTCCTCGTTGTACCCGTCCAGCGGCTGCGAGGTGGTGGTGTCGGGGTCGCCCTCCCAGGTCACGACCGTGACCTTGCCGTCCACCAGGTCCGGCACCCGGAAGCCGGACTGTGTGGTGGTCACGGAGCTGCCGCGGAAGAAGCGCAGGCCGTCGTAGACGCGGGTGTAGCGGTAGCGCTCGGCGGGGTTGGCGTACACCACCACCAGCGCCCAGCCGGCGACCACCGTCTGGTTGCTGCAGTAGTTGGCGTAGCGGTTGTTGTTGTAGTTGTCCGAGGTGGCGACGGACAGGTTGCCGAAGGTGTAGCTGCCGTTGCCCGTGACCTGGGCGGTGACGTCGCGGAAGCCGCCGAAGAAGTCGAAGTCGTACGAGCCGGAGACCGTGAAGCTGTCGGCGAACGTGGACTGCGCCGAGACCGTCGTGGTGCTGCCGGTGCGGCCGAAGGTGACCGAGTTGTCGGGCGTGGGGCCCGAGCCGCCCCAGTACAGGTAGGCGGCCAGGATCGTGGAGCCCGCCGGGATGCCCGACAGCGTCGCGGTACTGGTGGTGCCGACCGCGCAGGCGTTGCCGTCGTTGGACTGGGTGCGAAGCGTGCCGCCGGTGGCGACGTAGTTGTGGTGCCCGGCGAAGGTGCCGCGCGGATGGGTGTTGTCGAACGCCGCGTATGCCGACGGCACGACGGCGATCCACGCCAGCGCGAGCAGGAAACGAACGACCGCAACGAACGACCGGACACCAGCGATGTGCCGGAACGACCGGCCGACGACTTCCAACAACCAAGCTGCGCCCCCTGCGCAGCCGTCCTGCTTCCGCGGACGCGAAACGAAATGCTCCCGCGATTGTAGCGGCGTGCCGTCCAGGGCTCAATGCAACGCGTGCTCCGATCCGCGCACGTTGCACGTCGCCGCTTCACGCTGGCGTGAATCCCGCACCGCGCGGCGGCGGCGCTATTCGATGCGCATCCTGAACTTGAGCGTGAACTGGCCGTTGTTGCCGCTGAACGCGCCTTGCGGGTTCACCTTGATGTACATCACCGCGGGATCGGTGCCGTCGCCGCCCGCGGAAGGCGTGTAACCCCACACCGGGTTGCCCGAGCCGTCCTCCGAGGCCGCGTAGGCGATGTCGCTGGCCGGCGTGTACGACAGGCCGCTCGACGGCGAGCCGTCGATGAACTGGACGGGGCCGGAGCCCGGGCCGTTGATGTCGGCCACCACCAGCTTCAGGTTGTCCGGGACCTTGTCCACGACGACGACGGTGCCGGCGTCCGCGGCGTTGCCGGCCGGATTGGTGACGATCACCTGGTATTCCACGATCGCACCGGGGATGGCCTTGGGATGCGACGACCCGTTGACCGGGTCGGACAGGATCGTCGCCACCTTCATCACGCCCAGGGGCACGGTCTTGCTGTTGGTCCAGGTGCACGTCACCGAGCCCGCGGGCATGGTGATGGTGCGGCTCAGGCCGGTGCCGACCGGCGTGACCGTGGTGCCGTCGCTGTCCTTCACGCAGGCCAGGGTGACGGTGTAGTTCGCCGAGGTCCCCGAGGTGAACGCCTCGGTGAGCGTGATCGTCGCGCCGGTGGCGGCGTTCGCGGTGGCGGGCGTGGTGGTCGAGGGCGCGGTCGAACTGCCCGCGACGGCGCCGGTGCCGCCGGAAATCGTGAGCGACACCGCATCGCCCGGGTTCGCGCCGGGACCCCATGCCTTGGTGAGCGTGACCTTGCCGCCGACGCTGAAGCCGCCGCTGCCGGTGTGGGTGATGGTGCCCTCGGTGCCCTCGTTCGCGGTCACGCTGGCCGTCCACGCGCCGGTCGGGGGACCGGCGGGGATGGTGTAGGCGTACTCGTAGATGCGGATCGCGCCGGACGTGGACTTGGTGTGCGTGCCGTTCACCAGGTTGGCCGTGGCCACGGTGGTGCCGGACGGATCCTTGATGGCGATGCTGCCGCCGCTGATGTCGGCGAAGCCGAACGGGTCGCTGACGGTGGCGCGGATGTAGATCGTCTCGCCCCCGCCATAGGAGCTCGCCTGGGCCTCGGACGGATACGGCGCGGAACGGATGTCCACGCTGTCCACGTGCACGACCGTGGGCGTGAGGATCGTGACCGTGCTGTTCACGGTGCCGTTGCGCTGGGCGAAGCCCACCGTGCGCGGGTTGCCGCCGGTGCCGGAGTCGTTGTAGACGCGCAGCACCAGGGTGTCGCCCGGCTGCAGGCTGCCGGCCGTGCCGAACTCGGGCACGGGAATGGTGAAGTTCTGCAGCGCCAGCGTCGTGGAGGTGAAGTTGACCGTGTTGCTCTGCGGGCCGATCTGGGTGGTGCCGTTCTTGAACAGCTTGACGTAGACCGAGCGCGCGGTGGTGGTGGTGTTGCCGCTGCGCTGCAGCCACAGGCTGACGGCGATGTCGCTGCCCGGCGCGATGGTCAGCGGGTTCGCCACGCCACCGAGGATGAACTCCTGGTAGGCGTTCTCGTTGATGGTGTTGGTGCCGGTGGTGGTCTGCGGCACGCGGCTCATGGTGTTGTTGGCGTAGACGTACAGCACCTTGCCGCCGGGGATGACCACCTGCGACTGGGAGACGGTCACCGTCGGCGCCGAAGGCGTGGCGCCGGGGCCGTTGGGGTTGTCGATCGTCGCGGTGTTGTCGATGGTCAGGCCCGCGCCGGCCGACGCCGAGACCTGCACGTCCACCACCAGCGTGCAGCTCGCGCCGCCGGCCAGGCTCAGGCCCGTCACGGTCAGCGTGTTGCCGTTTACCGACGGCGTGCCGTTGCAGGTGCTGAGCGAGGCGTTCAGGCCCGACAGGCCCGTCAGCGAGGCCGGGAAGACGTCGGTGACCGTGACGTCGTTGGCGGGATAGCCCGCCGACTCGATCACCGTGATGGTGTAGCGGAGCGTGTCGTTCGGATTCGCGTCGCCACCATCCAGGTCCGCCACCGTCTTGGTGGACGTGGACAGGTCGGGATGGCGGATGATGGCGGTGTCGGTGTTGCCGGGCTTGAGCAGCCCCCCGGCGATGGTGGAGTTCCCCACGTAGGCCTGGTTCTGGACCGAACTGCCCATGTTGCCGGCGACGAACACCGTCAGCGTGATCGGGGCCATGCTCGCGCCCGGACCCACGCTCGCGGTGCTGGTGCAGGTGACCACTTGGCCGACCGCGCCGCAGGTCCAGCCGGTTCCGGTGCCCGAGACGTAGGTCAGGCCCGCCGGCAGCGTGTCCTTCACCGTCGTGGTGCCGGTGATCGTGCTCGAGTCGTTGTTGGTGACGGTCAGCGTGTACGTGTTGTTGGCACCCGCGGTGAAGTCGCCGGAATGCGATTTCACCACGCTCAGCGATTTGGGAACGACGTTGAACGTGCCCGGCCGGGTATGGGTGACGGCCGGGGTTTCCTGGCCCTCGGTGGCCGTGACCGTGGCGGTCCAGGTGCCGTAGGAGCCGGCGGGAACGGTGTAGTCGTACTCGAAGACCCGGAGGGCGGTGTTCGCGCCCTCGGCGGGGTTCGTCTTCGCCGTCATCGCCGCATTGTTGACCACGATCGTGTTGGCCGCGTTCCTGAGCGTCAGCGCGGCGCTGTTCACGTCGAACCCGCCGAACGGATCGCTGACGATGGCGCGGATGCGGACGACATCGCCGGGCTCCCAGTCATCCTTGGTCGTCTCCGCCGGGTATGCCGCCGTGTGGAAGCTCACGCTGTCCACGTTCACCACCGTGTCGGCCTCGAAGACGACCTTGCTGCAGTTGGTCAACGTCAGGCACACGTTGGCGCCGGTGCCGCTGGGCCGGCCGTACACCCAGACTTCCCGGTTGTTCTGGGTGGCGTTGTTGTTGAAGCGGAGCCTGAGCTGGCTCCCGGGGGCGATCGTGACCGGTTGCGTGAGGTTGACCAGCCAGGTGCGGCGGGTGGTCGTCGTTCCGCCGACGTTGATCGAGCCCGATGTCGCGATGGGCGTATCGCCGTTGAGCAGGGTGACGGTGGTCGGACGGTTGCTGCCCGTGCGCGCGTTGCCGGCACGCGTGAACAGGTGGACCGCGATCTGCTGGGCAGGGATCACCAGCGGCCGGTCAGGGGCCACCGACGGACTCAGCGACCAGGTCTGGTTGCTGTTCCTGGCCACGATCACGTAATTGGTGCCGGTCGTGTTCGCCGGCTGCGGCTTGCGCGACAGGCTCTGGGTCGGCGCGCTCTGCTTGTCGTAGACGTAGAGCACCTTGTTGCCCGGCGTCGGCGGCGCCGGGTCCGGGATCGTCAGGTTCGCCGACGGCGTGGCCCCCGTGCCGCTGGGCGTGGTGATCACGGCGGTATTGTTGATCTCGTCGCCCGGCGCCGCGTCCGGGGCCACCGTGACCTCGAACACGATCGTCCGGCTCTGCCCCGCCGGCACGGTGATGTTGCCGATGTTGACCTGGCCGGTGCCGTTCGCGCCGCCGCTGCCCACCGAGTTGTCGGTCGCGCCGGAGGGGATGCTGATGACCTGCAGGTTGCCGACGTTGGCGGGCAGGTCGTCCACCACGGTGACGTCGGTTGCGTCGATGAGGTTGGCGCCGCTGGCCGCGTTCAGGGTGATGGTGTAGCGCAGCACGTCGCCCGCCGTGACGTCGCCGCCGTTGACGTCGAGCACCGTCTTGGTGGAGCCCGACAGGTCGGACCGGCGCACGGTGACCGTGTCGGTCGAGGTCTGGTTGCCGCCCGTGCCGTCGAACATCGGGTGCGAGACTTCCGCCGTGTTGTCGGTCGAGGCCGCGGCGGTGCCGTCCACCGCCACGGTCAACACCAGCGTCGGCAGGTCTGCGTCGACAGCGATGCTGGGCGCGCTGTTGTTGCAGGTCACCACCTGCCCGACCGCACTGCAGGTCCAGCCGGTGCCGGTGCCGGAGACGAAGGTCAGGCCGGTGGGCAGCGTGTCGGTCACCGTCGCGGTGCCGACGGCAATCTCGGGACCGTGGTTGTGGACGACGATGTTGTAGCTGCCGGTCTGGCCGGCGGTGAAGTAGCTGCCGTTATGGGTCTTGGTGATGCCCAGGTCGGCCACCGGCGTGTTGGTGGTGCTGATCACCTGCGCGGCCAGCAGCACCAGGTCGTTGCCCGAACTGTAGTCGAGCACCGCGCCGGTCTGGCCCTCGTACAGGAACGCAGTGACGTCGTAGGTGTCGAGGTCGGCGCCGTAGTTGTTGGCGTTGCAGGTGCCGCCGGGGGCCTTCAGCGTGGAATTGTAGAGGTTGTTGGTGGCGTCGCAGGCCGAGTTGAACAACGCGTGGCCCTCGAAGCTCAGGGCCTCGTTGAAGCCGTCGAGCTCGGTGGAGGTGGTCGCGTCGGGGTCGCCCTCCCAGGTGAGCACGGTGACCTTGCCGTCCACCAGGTCCGGCACGCGGAAGCCCGACTGCGTCGTGGTCACCGAGCTGCCGCGGAAGAACTTGAGGCCGTCGTAGACGCGGGTGAAGCGGTAGCGCTCGCTGGGGTGCGAGTACACCACGATCAGGCCCCAGGCCGAGAGCACCGTCTGGCTGGAGCAGTAGTCGCCCTGGGTGTTGCCGATGTTGTCCTGGTAGGCGACCGCCAGGCCGCCGAAGGTGTAGTTGCCGTTGCCCGTCACCAGCGAAGTGACGTCCTTGAATCCGCCGAAGAAGGCCAGGTTGTACGAGCCCGAAAGCACGAAGGTTTCGGTGAACGTCTGGTCCGCGGTGATGCTGGTGGTCGAGCCCTGGCGGCCGAAGGTGACCTGGCTGTCCACGGTCGGGCCCGAGCCGCCCCAGTACAGGTAGGCGGCCTCGATCGTCGCCCCCGCGGGGATGCCCGACAGGGCCGCGGTGCTGGTGCCGGAGGAGCCGTTGCCACCGCCCACCAGGGAGCAGGGGTTGCTGTCGTTGCTCGCCGCGCGCAAGGTGCCGCCGGTCGCCACGTAGTTGTGGTTGCCGGCGAAGGTGCCGCGGGGAACGGTGTTGTTGAACTCGCCGGCGCGCGCCGGCGGCGCCACGGCGCAGGCCGCGGCGAGGGCGAGCGTGGCCGCGGTGGCGCGCAGCGCCTCGCCGAACCGGACATGCCAACGCTTGCGGGAACTGTTCTGCGACATCCAACTGCTCCGCTAGGGCTGCGCACCGGCCCGGTCGAGGCCGAGCGTGCGCTGGTCGAACTTGATCCGCAGCATCAGGTACGCGCCCTTCGCCGTGTAGTGCGAGGACTCGAAATCGCGGTCGTTGAAGCCGCGGACGTTGTAACCGACGGTGACCCAGGCGTTGGCGAACGGCGAGAAGCCCACGTTCGGGCCGAACGCCCAGGCGAAGGTGTTGCGGCTCCACGAGTGCAGGACGCTGGCGCGCAGGCCGACGTCGATGCGCGGCGAGACGTCGAAGCGGAACTCGGCGCCCAGCAGGTCGGTGTAGCCGCTGTACTCGTCGCCGTTGAAGCTGTCCAGCACGTACTTGGAGCCGTAGAACAGCGAGAACTGGCTGCGCTGGTTGAGGTCGAGCATGCCGGTGCCGCCCTCGCCCTCGCCTTCCCACGCGTCGGAGGCGTAGTTCAGGACGAAGTTGTTGATGAAGCGCGCCGAGCGCAGGTCGCCGTTGCCCGCCAGCGTGGCGTGGCCGACGACGCTGCTGCCGTCGCCGGCGCGCAGTTCGTCGAGGCGGAACTCGAGCTTGTCGAGGATGGACCAGTCGCTGCCCACCGGCCGGTACGCCCACGACAGCTGCGCGTCCGCCAGGATCCCGGTGCTGCCGTTGTGGTTGTGCTGGGAGAACGCCTGCACGCTGGCCGACATCGCCACGCCGTTCCGGGCCTGGCGCATGAACGCGCTGCGCAGGCCGTAGCGGTCGTTGTCGTCGCCCTTGCGGGCCTCGACGCGCGCGTTCCAGGACCACAGCTCGGTGCGGTAGGTCGCGCCGCCCGACAGCGCCACGAAGTTCTCGGTGAGCGCGCCGCCGTCGCGGATGCCGCCGGCCTGCACCGGCTGCGAGGGATCCACCACCAGCGGCGCGCGGCCGTCCTGGTTGAAGGCCTGGCTCGAGTCCAGCGAGAGGTCGAAGCCCCAGCGCTCGCCCACCAGGAACTTCTGGCTCAGGCCGAACAGGGCGAAGCTGCGCGGGCCGTACTCGCTGATCCGGCTCTGGTTGAGGGTGCTGGTCAGGCGCGCGTCCTTCCACGGCTGCAGCTCGAAGCCGACGCGGCTGGTCGAGGTGTCGCGGTCGGCGCCGTGGGTGAATTCCTGTGCGCCGACGATGCGGAAGGTGTCGGTGACCTTGTAGCTGGCGTCCAGCTGCAGGCGGGTCGGGAAGTCCACGCTCTGCTCGTCGCTCCTGCCCACGCCGACGTCGGCCTGGACGCCCAGGGTCAGGCGGCGGTCGAGGAAATCCCGGGTCGCGCCCAGGGTGACCTGGCGGGACTCGGCAGTGCGGCCGTCGGCCGCCCGGTCGCGGGCCCACTGCAGGCCGGCGCGGGCGGTCCAGCCGTCCCCCATATAAGTGGTGTCGATGCGGGCGGCGTCGCGGACCGCGTCCGAGCCCAGGTTCTCCTGGCGGTACGCCTCGGCGCGCAGCGAGAAATGCTCGTCCAGGCGGTACTGGCCCTGCACGCCGACCTTCTGCATGCCCGACTCGTAGCGGTTCTGCTGGCCGAGGCCGAAGCCGGGGCCCTGGCGGCGGGCATAGCCCAGCAGGTTCAGGCGCTCGCCCCGGTGCTCCCACTCCAGCAGCCAGGCGTTGCCGTCCACCTCGTCGGCGCCGCTGGCAGGGGTGTTGCGGGTGGCCGCGGCCTCGGCCCGGATCTCGTCGCGCGGGGTCGGGCGGAAACGGACGTCCACGCCGGCGAGGTCGCCGCGGCCGCTCGCGTCCTCGTCGCGCACCAGGCTGGCGCCGGCCTCGAGGCGGCCCTCCATGAGGTGCACGCCGACGCGGCCGCCGGCGTTGGTGTACTCCTCGCCGGTGCCCGCGGTCTCGTACTCGGCCACGATCCAGTTCGGGTTGAAGTCCGGGTCGCGGCTCGGGACCGGCTCGCGGAAGAACAGCGTGCCGTTGTCGTAGTCGATGTCGTAGTCCACGTGGCGCACCAGCTCGCGCGACTCGACGATCTGCTCGCTGTGGTAGCGGTCGCGGGTCTCGATGCGGATGCGCTCGCTGTTGATCACGATGCGGCGCGCCTTCAGCCGGTACAGGCCGGAGGTGCCGTCGCCCTGGATCTCGTCGCGCACGTAGCTCTGCGCGGTGCGCGCGGCGAAGCCGTTGACCTCCAGCAGCGGGCCGCGGTACTCGACCTTCACGCCGTTGAGGGTGCGCTGGTAGCGCGACAGCTCGGCGCGGTCGAGGCCGCTCTGGAAGTCGCCGAACAGCGCGTAGAACTGCTCGCGCTCGAGCTTGAGGTACAGCTTGCGCGCGCTGGCGGCGTCGTAGCCCTGCTGGGTGCCGTCGCCGTACAGGGTGTAGTACTGGCCCGGGTCGATGGTGGACAGCAGGTTCTGGTTGCGCAGCCGGTCGGTCGGCTTGTCGCTGTCGTAGGCCAGAGTGAGCAGCCACTTGCCGAGCACGCGGCCCTTCGCGTACAGCGACACCTGGCCGTCGCCGCGCAGGCCCTTGCCGTCCTCGCCGGGCGGCAGCGCCTGCATGTTGTCGCGCAGGGTCTCGTAGCCGATGCTGCCGCTGGCGAAGCCGACCACCACCCAGTCGCGGGGCGCGGACTTCAGCCAGGCCTGCAGCTGCTGCTCGCTCCGCTGCTGGCCGTCCGCGAACTGGAACGTCAGCTGCAGGTTGCCGGCGTTGCCGGTGGGCTCGAGCTCGATGTAGGCGACACCGTCGTCGCCTTCCACCACCCAGGTCGGGCGGAAGCCGTCCATGCCGGCGAGCTGGCGCTGCTGCTGCTGCTCGCGCACCTGCGCCGGAACGTAGGGACCCGACACCTCGTAGTTGCCGATGACGCCCTTGCGCACCGGGCGCCCGCTGCGGTCGAGCACGCGCACCGCCACCACCGGGCGGTGCAGCCCGTCGGCGACCAGGATCGAGCGCTCCGGCACCAGCTCGGCGCGCGCGGGCGTGTTGGCGTAGTGCACGGTTCGGGTGAGCTCGGCCACGACGTTGCCGGCGGCGTCGCGCACGACGGCGCGCAGTTCGTTGTCGCCTTCCACCAGCGGCAGGGCCGACCAGATGCCGACGCGCACGGTCTTGTCGGCGCTGGTGACCGCGCCGGCGAAGCTCAGCGGCGGGGCTTCGACGCCGTTGACCGACAGCGTGACCTTGTCCGTCGGCGCGTACTTGAGCACCGCGCGCGTGGTCGGCGAACGCGGGTTGTAGTCGGTCGCCGGGAACAGCCAGTCGCGGCCGGCCTGCTGGCCCTCGAGCCACTTCGCGGCCTCGATGCCGCCGGCGGCGGTCGCGTCGTCGAGCACGGCGGCGCGCAGTTTCTCCTGCTCCGCGAACGGCGAAGCCGCCGGCCCTGCGGCGGCGGCTGTGACGTGGGTGGCGACGCGCCCGGAATCGGCGGGATCGGGCGCCGGGCATGCGAGGTTGGCCTCGGCCGGCGCGGATCGTCCTCGCGTCCCTCCGGCCTCGAACGTGGCGACGAGTTTCGCCTTCAGCCCGTCCGGCGGACAGTGGGCGGGCGGTTCGACTTCGACCTGCAGCGTGCGCCGCCAGCCGGTGCCGGGGTTGCCGAGGTCGAAGACGGCGATGTCGCCGTTGAGGTCCGGGTCGGCGGCGACCGCACCGTCGAGCCGGGTGCTGCGCGGCACCAGGCGCGAGCCTTCCGGGAACTGCAGCATCGCGCGCAGCTTCGCGACGCCGACCGCGCCGCCGTCGAGCTCCAGCGTGTAGCGCAGGCGGTTGCCGGCGCGCTCGGCGCGCAGGCGCGTGCCCACTTCGCCGGCCTGCGGCGCGCGCGGGCGCAGCGCGAAGTCGGCGCGCCACAGCGTGCCGCCCTGCGCCTCGACGAACTGCGACCACGGGCGGCCGGCGAAGCGGGTGTTGGACACGCACGGCGCCGGCTCGAGGTTGGGCGGCAGCGTGGCCAGGTCCATCTGCACGACGTGCGTGCCGGGGCGCACGCCCTCGATGTGGTACGCGCCGTCGGCGTCGGTGGCGACGAACGTGCCGTCCTCGAGCATCACCCGCACGTTCGGCACGCCCTTGCGCTCGGCCATCGGCGCGTCGCAGGAGGCGGCCTCGACGATGCGGCCGATGATCGTGAAGCGCGAGGTGTTGAACGACTCGCGCATGCGCAGCGTGGAGTCGGTCTCGTTGGAGGACAGCGAGCCACTCGCGGTCGCCACGGCGTAGTTGACCAGGTAGCGGCCGGCGCCCGGGCCGATCTCGGCGACGAAGGTCGCGCTGACCGAGCCGCCGGGCGCGAGGTTGCCGACCGGGAAGCGCAGCGTGCGGCCGTCGGCCTCGACCTCCGGGTCGGCCGCGACCTGCATCGCCTGCACGGTGCCGGCCTGCGCGGCGGGCGCGGCCGTGCCGGCGGGCACGACCGCGGCACCGCCGAGCGCGGAGGTGGCGACCGGCGGCGTGCCCGGCACGTTCGGCGTGCCGACGCGCAGCGAGCCCTTGCGGTAGCGCAGGCCCGGCGGCAGCACGTCGCGGATGCGCACGTTCATCGCCGGCGCGTCGTGGCTGTTGCGCACGGTCAGCGTGTACTGCACGAAGTCGCCGATCTCGACGATGTCCTTCGACACCGACTGCTCGAGGCGGATCACGGTGCGCTCGTGCAGCTGCTCGTAGCCGGCGGCGGCGACGGCGAGCGCGTCGAGCGGGAAGTCGGTGTCGGTGTAGCGCGCGGTGATCTGCGCGAACGCTGCCAGCGACAGCACGCAGTCCCACTGCGTCGGCGCGGGCGGCATCGGCACGCTCTGGATCGCGCCGGCGAACACGCCGGTGTCCGGCCCGGTCTCCTGCAGGCGCAGGGTCTCGGCGTCGCCCGTGGTCGTGGTGATGTCCACGTCCACGTACTCGCGCACGTTCGGGTCGGCGTTGCGGTTCGGGTCGGCGACCGCGACGACCACCGGCTCGCCGGTGTAGTAGCCCGGGGCCGGGTCGGTCTGCGCGTTGGTCGGGTCGAGCGGGTTGCCGTCGCCGTCGGTGACCGGCGGCAGCGGCGCGAAGCTGCCGCCCTCGACGCGGCACTGGCCGCCGTCGATGGCGATCGGGGTCGCGCCCTCGGCGGTGGGGTCGTAGCGCAGGAACTGCAGGTCGGCCGGCGTCGGCAGCGGCAGCACCTCGGTGACGACGGTGTTGCTCTCCAGCGTCACCGGACTGGTCTCGCCGGCGGGCAGGTAGGCGACGTGGGCGGTGTTCTCGATCTTCACCGGCTCGGCGGTCGCCAGGCCGGCCAGGCCGGCCAGCGCGACCAGGGCGGCCGTCGCCGCCACGCGCACGTACGCGTACGCGCGTGCGCGTACACGCGCGCGTGCGCGCGTGCGTGTGTGCGAGAGCGTCGGAGCGACCGTTTCCACCAGGCAAGCCGGGTCCGTTTCCGCCGAGGCAGGGCCTCGGCGGATCGGGGAACCCCCGGAACGTCAGTTCAGGACTACTGGACTTCGACGCGGAACAGCGTCGTCGTCGCGGCGTCCGCGTCGAGGTTGCTCACCTCGGTGTGGACCGCAGTGCCGTCGAAGCTGCCCTTGATGCCGTCGGAATCGTCGGCGCCGGCAGTGTCGTCGTCCTCCGCGTCGGCCGCGTCGTAGTCGCAGGTCGCGGTGTCCTTGTCGGCGAACGTGTCCACCTTGATGGACTCGGCGACGTAGGTCGTGTTGGTCGGGATCGGGTCGTCGATCTTGACCGCCGTCGCCGCCGTGCTGCCGCCGTTGCTGACGGAGATGCAGTACTCGACGATCGCGCCCGGGATGGCCTTCGGGTTGGTGGTGCCGTTGATCGGATCGCTGACCACGCGTGCGGTCTTGCTGACGGTGATCGAGGCGCTCTCCACCTTGTAGGCATCGGCGGCGCTGTGCTTGCCGTCGTACTGCACGTCGCCGGCAGCGTCGCCGGCAGCGTCGCCGAACACGTTCTCGACCACGTTCGGATCGTCGTCGGCGTTGGGGTTGGTCTCGGTCGCGAGCGCGCCCAGGGTGGGGGCGCCGTCGCTGAGGTGCAGGGTGGCGGTCAGCGTCACGCCGGCGACCTGGGTATTGCTGGCATTGGCCGGGATGTCCGCCACCACCCAGACGTTGCGGCTCTCGTCGGCCGCCATTTCGTCGAGGAAGGTGACTTCTTCGTCCTCGTCGTCCTCGAAGATGCCGTCGCCGTCGTCGACGTAGATCTTGAAGTTCGAGACGTCGAAGTTGTCGGCGGCGCCCCCGTTCCAGGGGTCGTTGTTGAAATTGGCCGCCGACAGGGCCACGTCCACGACGTCGTTGGTGTTGTTGGTCACCGAGAACAGCACAGCCTGCTGCGTGGCGCCCGGCACGACCGTCGTGTAACCACCGCCGACTTCGGCCACGGTCACGTTCAGCAACCGGTCGACCTTGAAGCTCGCGGCGCCGGTCTTGGCGGTCTGGGCGACGCCGCCCACGGTGTAGTTCACGGTCGCGGTGTTGCCGACCGTCGTGCCTGCGGTGGTGCCAGCGGCCGCGAAGGCCTGCTGGGTACCGGCAAGCAGGATCGCTGCGGTGAGCAGCTTGATCGAGTTGCGCTTCATTTGTGGGCCCCCTGTTTCGGATTCCGCCCGGTGCGCCGGGCGTCAAGCCTGGTTGGATCGCACCGGTCAAATGCCGGGCCGACGGTGCGTTCGGCCACTTCTTCCTACTGCTTTACTTCACACGTGCGCGGAACGACACCTTGCCCTTGGCGCCCGGCTTGAGGTCCGGGAGCACCCAGCGCACGGTGGTGACGTCCGACGCCTGCGCCGGACGCTTCGTGCCATCGCTGTTCGTGATTTCGAGCTCGGCGAGCTGGCCGAACTGCTGGCCGCCATCCACCGAAAACGCCGTCGCGGGCATGCCGACGATGTCGACGAAGGCCAGCTCCGGCGGCACCGGGTTGGTGATGGCGACATCGCTCGCCGTCTCCGTGCCGGTGTTGCTGTATTCGATTTCGTAGACCACTTCGTTGCCCGGCACGACCTTGGCCGCGGGAACGAGCTTCTTCGTGACCTTGCCGTCGGGCGCCTTGACCTCGACTTCCTGGTACACGGCATTCGTGAACTTCAGCGGGCCGCCGTCCTGCGCGGCCGCGCCGGATGCGGCAACGGCGGAAAGGGCGCCCAGCGCCCAACCCAGGATCCGGGATTTGTTGGTCGTGCCCATGGCATTCCCTGTGTGCGTGGCCCGCCTCCACTGCGCAACCAGTTCCAGAGCGCTTGGGACGACTGGAAATGGTGTGTGAGCGCGGCGTGACGGATTCGTTAAGACGGCACCCTATCACGCGCAAAATGTGAAGGACAAGCGCGACTTGCTGAACAGTGTGAACGCTGTGTGATGGAAAAACCGTGACTAGTTTCCCATTTTCGGGGTGAAGCGTGAACCGGGGTCGCGGCCCGCGGGGTCCGTGGCATCCTAGGCGGCCACCCGGGACCCCGCCGTGCCGCCGCAGCCCTCCCCCGCCCTCGAAACCCTCCGGAAAGTCTTCGGATATCCGTCATTCCGCGGCGATCAGGAAGCGATCATCGGCCATCTTGTCGATGGCGGGGACGCCTTGGTGCTCATGCCCACCGGCGCCGGCAAGTCCCTGTGCTACCAGCTGCCAGCCCTCCTGAGGCCCGGGACCGGGGTGGTGGTCTCGCCCCTGATCGCCCTGATGCAGGACCAGGTGGAGGCCCTCCGCCAGCTCGGGATCCGGGCCGCCTGCCTGAACTCGGCGCTGGGCCCCGGCGAGGCAGCGGCCGTCGAGCGGGCCCTGGTGGCCGGCGCGCTGGACCTCCTGTACGTCGCCCCCGAACGCCTGCTGACGCCCCGCTGCCTGGAGCTGCTGGACCAGGTTCCGCTGGCGCTGTTCGCCATCGACGAGGCCCACTGCGTGTCGCAGTGGGGCCACGACTTCCGCCCGGAGTACCGCGAGCTGTCGCTGCTGCACGAGCGCTGGCCGGACGTGCCCCGGATCGCCCTGACCGCCACTGCGGACCCGCCCACCCGCCGGGAGATCGTGGAACGCCTGGCGCTCGACGGCGCCCGGCAGTTCGTCGGTTCGTTCGACCGGCCCAACATCCGCTACCGGGTGGAGGCGAAGGACGATCCGCGGCGCCAGCTGCTTGCCTTCCTCGACGGCCACCGCGGCGAGGCCGGCATCGTCTACTGCCTGTCGCGGCGCAAGGTCGAGGCCACCGCGGAGTTCCTGTCCGCGCGCGGGATCCCGGCCCTGCCCTACCACGCCGGCCTCGACGCGGCGGTGCGCGCCGACCACCAGCGACGCTTCCTGCGCGAGGACGGCCTGGTGATGGTGGCCACCATCGCCTTCGGCATGGGCATCGACAAGCCCGACGTGCGCTTCGTCGCCCACATGGACCTTCCCAAGTCACCCGAAGGCTACTACCAGGAGACCGGGCGCGCCGGCCGCGACGGCGAGCCCGCCGAAGCCTGGCTCGCGTACGGCCTCGGCGACGCGGTGCTGCTGGGCCGCATGATCGAGGCCTCCGAGGCCGGCGAGGAACGCAAGCGCCTGGAGCGCCGCAAGCTCGACGCGCTGGTGGGGTACTGCGAATCCACCGGCTGCCGGCGCCGGATCCTGCTCGGCTGGTTCGGCGAGGAGCGCCCCGCGGACTACCGCTGCGGCAACTGCGACAACTGCCTGTCGCCCCCGCGGTCCTGGGACGGCACCGTGGCCGCGCAGAAGGCGCTGTCCTGCGTGTTCCGCACCGGCCAGCGCTTCGGCGCCGCGCACCTGGTGGACGTGCTGCGCGGCGCGGACACCGCCAAGGTGCGCCAGTTCGGCCACGACCGCCTGAGCACCTACGGCATCGGCACCGAGCTCGACGCACGCCAGTGGCGCAGCGTGTTCCGCCAGCTGGTGTCGCTGGGGCTGCTCGAGGCCGACGTCGAGGGCCACGGCGCGCTGCGCCTCACCGCCGCCAGCGCCGCGGTGCTCAAGGGCGGACGGCGCCTGTCGCTGCGGCTCGAGGCGCCGCCGCCGTCGCGCGCGCGCCGGCGGGCGGGCGACGCGCCGCAGGCCGCGGAGGCGGCGGCGGCGGACTTGGCGCCCGAGGCCGCCGCGCGCTTCGCCGCGCTGCGCGAGTGGCGCGCGGCCGAGGCCCGCGCGCAGAACGTGCCGGCCTACGTGATCTTCCACGACCGCACCCTGCGCGCGATCGCCGCCGGAGCGCCACGCGACGCCGCCGCGCTGGCCACCCTGCCCGGCGTCGGCGCCGCCAAGCTCGCCCGCTACGGCGACGCGCTGCTGGAAGTGCTCGACCGGCTCGCCTGAGCGGCTATGCTGCGCGCGGGGAGGAACCGCGTGGACGACAGGAGCCGGCTGGGCGCGCTGCGCGCGACCCTGCTCGAACGACCCGACGAGGTGATGCTGGAGCTCGGCGCCGGCGGCGAGCTGCTGGTGGCGCGCCTGCGCGCCGCGCTCTCGGTGCTGGTGCTGGCCATGCCGCTGCTCGGCGCGGTGAGCGGCGCCGAGGTCGGCGAGACCGTGATCGGGCTGGGCGCGGCGGTGTTCGTGAACGTCATGGCCCAGGTCTGGCTCGCGCTCGCGCGCAGCCGCCGCCACGCCTGGCTGCCCTACGCCACCTGCAGCTACGACGTGACCATGACCACCGGCGTGCTGGTGATGCTGGCGATGGGCGACCGCGCCGCGGCCGTCAACAGCATGGTGGTGTGGGCGTTCTACCTGGTCGCGATCGCGATGACCGCGCTGCGCAACGACGGCCGGCTCACGCTCTACGCCGGGCTGCTGGCGATGGCGCAGTACGCCGCGCTCGCGGCCGCGGTGTTCGCCAGCGCCTCCAGCCCCGAGCAGCTGCTCTCGCCCGACTACGGCACCGCGACCGTCGCGACCCAGGTGGAGCGCCTGCTCCTGCTGCTGATCATGACCCTGCTGGCGCTGTGCATCGTGTACCGGATGCAGCGCCTGGTGGAGATGTCCGGGCGCGACGGCCTGACCGGGTTGCCGAACCGGATGTGGCTGCACCAGCAGATGCCGCACATGCTCGAGGACCTGCGCCACGGCGGCTCGCTGACCCTGGCGCTGCTCGACCTCGACCGCTTCCGCCGCGTCAACGACGAGGTCGGCCGCCCCGGCGGCGACCGCGCGCTGCGCCACGCCGTCGCGGTGATCTCCGCGGGCCTGCACGAGCGCGAGCGACTGGTCCGGCTCGGCGGCGAGGAATTCGCCGCGCTGCTGCTGTGTCCGCTGGGCACCGCCTGGGAGCGCGTCGAGCAGATCCGCCGCGCGCTCTGGGAGCAGCCGTTCCAGGCCGGGCACGGCACCGACCCGCAGCGCATCACCTTCAGCGCCGGCCTCGCCGCCTGGCCGCGCGACGGCCAGGACCTGTCCTCGCTGCTGGCCGCCGCCGACCGCCGCCAGCAGGCCTGCAAGCGCCTGGGCGGCAACCGCGTGATGGCGCGCGACCCCTGACGCCCCGCCCGCCCCGCTACACTCCCCGCGATCCCGACGAGGACGACCGCATGAACCTCAAGCTGCGCCTGGTGGTGATGAACTTCTTCCAGTTCTTCGTGTGGGGGGCGTGGCTCATCACCATCGGCCGCTACTGGTTCGAGAACATGCACTGGTCGGGCACCAGCTTCGGCGCGATCTTCTCGACCATGGGCATCTCGGCGCTGTTCATGCCGGCGCTGATGGGCGTGGTGGCGGACCGCTGGATCAACGCCGAGAAGCTGTACGGCAGCCTGCACATCGGCGGCGCGGTGATGCTGGCGATCGTGCCCGCGGTCGGCGACCCGCACACCATGTTCTGGGTGATGCTGGTCAACATGGTCTTCTACATGCCGACGATCGCGCTGGCGATCACGGTGGCGTACAACGCGCTCAAGGAGAACGGCTTCGACGTCGTGCGCGACTACCCGCCGATCCGGGTATGGGGCACCATCGGCTTCATCGCCGCGCTGTGGACCACCAGCCTGCTCGGCCTGGAGACCTCGCCCGGCCAGTTCTACGTGGCCTCCGCGGCCTCGCTGCTGCTCGGCCTGTACGCCTTCACCCTGCCGAAGTGCCCGCCGCGGCTCACCCGCACCGGCGACGGCTCGCTGCTCGACGCGCTGGGCCTGACCTCGTTCCGGCTGTTCCGCGACCGCAACATGGCGGTGTTCTTCGTGTTCGCGATGCTGCTGGGCGCGGCGCTGCAGCTCACCAACGCCTATGGCGGCACCTTCCTCGGCGAGTTCAACACCGATCCGCGCTACGCCGACGCGCTCGCGGTGAAGTACCCGGCGATCATCATGTCCATCTCGCAGGTGAGCGAAACGCTGTTCATCCTCACCATCCCGTTCTTCCTGAAGCGCTTCGGGATCAAGACGGTGATGACGATCAGCATGCTCGCCTGGTTCCTGCGCTTCGGCCTGTTCGCGTACGGCGACCCGGGCGCCGGGCTGTGGATGATCGTCCTGTCGTGCATCGTCTACGGCATGGCCTTCGACTTCTTCAACATCTCCGGCTCGCTGTTCGTGGAGCAGCAGAGCGACCCGCGCATCCGCGCCTCGGCGCAGGGCCTGTTCATGCTGATGACCAATGGCGTCGGCGCGGTGCTGGGCAGCGCGGTGAGCGGCTGGATGATCGACCGCTGGTACACCGACGCCGCGGGCGTGAAGGACTGGCACGGGATCTGGACCGCGTTCGCGCTGTACGCACTGGCGATGGCCGTGCTGTTCGTGCCGCTGTTCAGGCACCGCCACGACCGGCATGCGCCCGTCCCCGCGCACGGGCCGGCGGACGTGGACAACCCCTGACCGGCGCGCGCGATGGCGGAAGGCGGCATCCAGGTCGTCGTGGTCGGCTCGTTCAACGTCGACCATGTGTGGCGTTGCGAGGCGCTGCCCGCGCCCGGGGCGACGCTCGCCGGCGAATACGCCAGCGGCCCCGGCGGCAAGGGCTTCAACCAGGCCGTGGCCTCGGCGCGCGCCGGCGCGCGCACCGCGTTCGTGTGCGCGCTGGGGGACGACGCCGGCGGAAGCCTCGCCCGCAAACTGGCGGCCGCCGACGGCCTGGTGCTTCGCGCGATGCGCAGCGAGGCACCCACCGGCACCGCCGGCATCTTCGTGGACGCCGCCGGGCGCAACAGCATCGTGATCGGCGCAGGCGCGAACGCGGCGCTGTCGGCCGCCCACGTGGCGGCGCAGGCCGACGTGCCGGGCGCAGCGGGCGTGGTCCTGGCGCAGCTGGAATCGCCCGCGGAGGCGGTGGCCACGGCCCTGCAGGCCGGCCGCGCGCAGGGCGCCACGACCGTGCTCAACCCCGCGCCCGCGAACGCCGCCACCACGCACGCGCTGCTCGCGCTGGCCGACGTGCTGACGCCGAACGAGACCGAGTTCGTCGCGCTGCTGTCGCGGCACCTCGGCAAGTCCGTCGCGCCCGACGACGTGGCGATGCTCGACCAGGCGCGCCTGCATGCGCTGTGCCGGGAGCTGGCCCCGTGGGCGACCGTGGTCGTCACCCTCGGCGCCGCCGGCTGCTTCGTGTCGCACCCGGAGGCAGCGGTGCGCGGCGACGCCTCGGCCGCCTACCGCGTGCCCGCGGCGCCGGCGCGCGCCGTGGACACCACCGGCGCCGGCGACGCGTTCAACGGCGCCCTCGCCGCCTCGCTCGCGCGCGCGCCGGCGCAACCGTTCGCCGCGCACGTCGCCTTCGCCTCGCGCTACGCCGCGCGCTCCACCGAGCGCGCCGGCGCCGCGGCGGCGATGCCCGCCCTGGCCGAGCTGGAGCCGGCCGGCCGGTAGAATGCGCGCCATGCGCATCGGCCCCTACGCCATCCAGCCCAACGTGGTCCTGGCCCCCATGGCCGGGGTGACGGACAAGCCGTTCCGGGTGCTGTGCAAGCGCTTGGGCGCGGGCCTGGCGATGTCGGAAATGACCACCTCCGACCCGCGCTTCTGGGGCACCGCCAAGTCGCTGCGGCGCATGGACCACGCCGGCGAGCCGGACCCGGTGGGCGTGCAGATCGCCGGCACCGAGCCGGCGCAGCTGGCCGAAGCGGCACGGTACAACGTGGCCCACGGCGCGCAGATCATCGACATCAACATGGGCTGCCCGGCGAAGAAGGTGTGCAACGCCTGGGCGGGCTCGGCGCTGATGCGCGACGAGGCGCTGGTGGCGCGCATCCTCGAGGCCGTGGTCCGCGCCGTGGACGTGCCGGTCACGCTCAAGATCCGCACCGGCTGGGACGCCGCGCACCGCAACGCGCCGGCGATCGCCCGCATCGCGCAGGAAAGCGGCATCGCCGCACTGGCCATCCACGGCCGCACCCGCGACCAGCACTACACCGGCGAGGCCGAGTACGACACCATCGCCGCGATCAAGGCCGGGCTGCGCATCCCGGTCATCGCCAACGGCGACATCGACTCGCCGCTCAAGGCGGCGGACGTGCTGCGCCGCACCGGCGCGGACGCGGTGATGGTGGGCCGCGCCGCGCAGGGCCGGCCGTGGATCTTCCGCGACATCGCCGCCTACCTCGCGCACGGCGCGCTGCTGCCGGAGCCTTCGCCCGCGGAGGTGCGCGAGCTCCTGCTCGGGCACCTCGAGGCCCTGCACGCCTTCTACGGCGAGGAGGCCGGCGTGCGCATCGCCCGCAAGCACCTCGGCTGGTACGCGAAGGACCGCCCGGAGAACCACGCCTTCCGCGCGGTGGTGAACCGCGCCCGGACCGCGCAGGAGCAGCTGCGGCTGACCTGCGACTATTTCGACGCGCTCGCCGCCGGCGTCGCGCCCGGGCTGCCCGCCGCGGCGTAGGCGCGCGCCGGGCGCGGCGGCCGCAGCGCGCGCCAGCCCCCGCCCGCGCGCTCGGCGACCGCGAAGCGGAACACGTAGTCCGGCTCCATGCCCATGCGCAGGTCGCTGAGCACGAGCACGCCCTCGCGCACCTCGGCCTTCTGGAAGCCGTGGTTGAACCAGGCCAGCCGGCGCACCGTGGGCAACGCGGACGCGGCCTGCAGCGCGCCGGTGTCCGATGGATGGAAGTCGAAGCGCATCGGGCCGTCGTCGCCCAGCCCGCGCAGGCCTTCGACGTAGCCGCCCGGCGCCATCGCCACCATCCGCCAGCGCCAGGACACGAGCGGCGCCGGCACCGAGAAGCGCGGTGCATCCGCCAGGCCCATCGCCGCCAGCGCCGGCGCGGCCGCGCGCTCGACCAGCGACTTGGCCGCCAGCGTCCAGCCGACGTAGCCCGTGCCGAGCGCGATGCCCAGCGCCAGCGCCCGCGTCGCCGCCGGGCGCTCGCGCGCGAACCAGGCGAACGCGCAGGCCGCGATCCACGGCAGCGAGAACAGCGGATCCACGATGAACAGGCTCGACCACATCAGCGGCCGCATCGGCAGCGGCCACAGCAGCTGCGTGCCGTACACGGTGAAGCTGTCGAGCAGCGGATGCGCCATCAGGCAGGCCAGGATCGCCCACCACCAGCGCGCGGGCGCCTCGGCGACCCGCCCGCCGCGACTGCGGAAGAAGGCCCACAGCGCCCAGGCGACGAACGGCAGCACCAGCCAGGAGTGGGTGGCGCTGCGGTGCCAGGTCATGCGCACGACCGGGTCGTCGCTGAGCATGAGCGGGAAGATGTCGAGGTCCGGCAGCGTATTCAGCGCCGCGCCGGCGAGCAGCGCGGCGCGGCGGTGGCGCGCCGGGGCGATCGCGGCGGCGATCGCGCCGCCGTAGAACAGGTGGGTGATGGAATCCATGGCCGCATCCTAGCCGGCGCGGCCACCGGCGCACCCCCGGCGGCAACGGGGGCACAATGGCCGCCCCGGCGTCGTGGCACGGCCGGGACCGGCCGTGTATCATGGCCGGCCATCCTTTCATCCGAATCAAGGGATATATCCCCGGAGCCCCGCCCGATGTCCAAGTCCGCCTTCCTCTTCACCTCCGAATCGGTCTCCGAGGGCCATCCGGACAAGGTCGCCGACCAGATCTCCGACGCCGTGCTCGACGCCATCCTGGCCCAGGACAAGCGCGCCCGCGTGGCCTGCGAGACCATGGTCAAGACCGGCGTCGCCATCGTCGCCGGCGAGATCACCACCTCGGCATGGGTGGACCTCGAGGCCCTGACCCGCAAGGTCATCGTGGACATCGGCTACGACAGCAGCGACGTCGGCTTCGACGGCGCCACCTGCGGCGTGCTCAACCTGATCGGCAAGCAGTCGCCCGACATCAACCAGGGCGTGGACCGCAAGAAGCCCGAGGAGCAGGGCGCCGGCGACCAGGGCCTGATGTTCGGCTACGCCACCAACGAGACCGACAGCTACATGCCGGCGGCGATCCACCTCTCGCACCGCCTGGTCGAGCAGCAGGCCAAGGTGCGCAAGAAGCGCAATTCGCCGCTGCCGTGGCTGCGCCCCGACGCGAAGTCGCAGGTCACGCTGCGCTACGAGGACGGCAAGGCCGTGGCCATCGACGCCGTCGTGCTCTCCACCCAGCACGACCCGGACATCCGGCAGAAGGACCTCGTCGAGGCGGTGCGCGAGCACATCCTCAAGCCGGTGCTGCCCGCCAAGTGGCTGCACAAGGGCACCAAGTACCACATCAACCCGACCGGCAAGTTCGTGATCGGCGGCCCGGTGGGCGATTGCGGCCTGACCGGCCGCAAGATCATCGTGGACACCTACGGCGGCTGGGCCCGCCACGGCGGCGGCGCGTTCTCCGGCAAGGACCCGTCGAAGGTGGACCGTTCGGCCGCCTACGCGGCGCGCTACGTCGCCAAGAACGTCGTGGCCGCCGGCCTGGCCGACCGCTGCGAGGTGCAGGTGAGCTACGCCATCGGCGTCGCCGAACCGACCTCGATCTCGGTGACCACCTTCGGCACCGGCAAGGTGCCGGACGCGACCATCGAGAAGCTGGTCCGCGCGCACTTCGACCTGCGCCCCTACGGCATCATCCGCATGCTCGACCTGGTGCATCCGATCTACCAGCGCACCGCGAGCTACGGCCACTTCGGCCGCAAGCCCGAGCAGGTGAGCTACGTGGACGGCGCCGGCAAGCAGCAGTCGGCGACCGCCTTCTCCTGGGAGCGCACCGACCGCGCCGAGGAGCTGCGCAAGGCCGCGAAGCTCAAATAAATCCCTTCTCCCCGCGAGCGGGAAGAAGGTGCCCCGAAGCCCCGGATGAGGGGCTGCCTTGTTGTCCCTTCTCCCCGCAAGCGGGGAGAAGGTGCCCCGAAGGGGCGGATGAGGGGCGCTCTTGTAGTTCCGAAGCGCCGGATGAGGGGCGCTCATGAATCGAGCGCCCCCGTCACTTTCACTACTCCACCTTCCCCGGCAACCCCAGGTCCCCCGACGCCACCTTGAACACGTCCACCACGCACAACAGCGGCGCGTGGACGCTGGCGTTCACCCGCAACCCGGCGGTCACGCCGTCGAAGCTGCCGGCGGTGACCACGCCGATGTCGTCGAACGGCACCCTCACCTCCACCGTGTGGTCGTCGAGCAACGGCTGCCAGCCGGGGCTGTCCAGCAGCAATGGCAGGCCCGGCCAGGTCTTCGGCAGTCGCGGCTTCGCGCCTTCCGGGATGTCGACCACCGCCAACGCACCCTCGCCGCAGGCCGGATTCGGCTGCAGCACGACCCAGTGGCTGTGCCAGACGTCGCCGTCGTTGTCGAGGATGCCGTCGCCGTTCTCGTCGTACAGCGGGGTGTCGTCGAAATCCGGATGCGCGGTCACCGCCAGCGCCAGGATCCCGGCGCCACGGTCGAAGCCGACTTCCCAGGGATCGATCGAGGTCGGCCACACATAGGAGAACACCTCGCTGCCGGCGAGCTTGCCGCTGGCCGCCGGGCGCGTGGCGCCGGCCTTGCCCGAGACCGCCATGTGGAAGGTGGCCACCCGGCCTTCGGTGCTGATCCGGGTGTGGACGATGTCGAAATCGGCGCGCACGGCTTCCGAAGGGGCGCTCGCGATTCCACCAGCGTGCCCGTCGGCGGCCTTCCGGCCGGTTTCGTGCGGATCGTGTGCGTAAGTGGCGAAACTGCCGGCGGCCATCGCCAGCGCGATCGCCGTGGTCATGGCATGGCGCATACTGGACTCTCCTCTGCTTGCTCTGTCAGGGTGGGTGGGAGGAAAGGACGGCGTCCGATGGCAGTCGGGCGCCGTCCGCTTTTTTTTGGTTCTTCTCCCAACTGAGGGGAGAGAGGCGCACGGCCGACCCGGCAGAATTGTTGTTCTCGAGGCAACAAAACGGGGCCGGCCGTGGCCGAAGTGGATTGTATGTCCCAGCTG